>Ga0163144_10005233_pt1 | contig 28874 bp, 21 predicted proteins | sample OliLak19BULKMAT1_FD_123175 | JGI IMG/M metagenome (GOLD analysis project Ga0163144, IMG submission 123175) | Freshwater microbial mat bacterial communities from Lake Vanda, McMurdo Dry Valleys, Antarctica - Oligotrophic Lake LV.19.BULKMAT1 | ecosystem: Environmental > Aquatic > Freshwater >...
CAGCGATTCGGATCGCCGGAGTCGAATCCGCGCTTGAACCAGGTGCGACGATCTGCCGACGAGCCGTGGGTGAATGAATCGCGGTTCACACGACCGGTGGACATCTTCTGCAGACGATCGTCGCCCACCGCCGATGCGGCGGAGAGTCCTTCATCGAGGTCGCCCGGCTCGAGCTGCTGGTTCTTCGCGGCGGAGTTGGCCCAGACGCCGGCATAGCAATCGGCCTGCAGCTCCATCGCGACGGACAGCCGGTTCTGCATTTGCGGATTGTCGCGCTGCGTGGCGCGCATCTTTCGCTCGGTGCCGACGAGATTCTGCACGTGATGTCCGATCTCGTGCGCGAGTACGTAGGCCTGGGCGAAGTCGCCCGGCGCTCCGAACTGTCGATCGAGCTGGTCGAAGAAGCTGAGGTCGAGGTACACCTTCTGATCGCCCGGGCAGTAGAACGGGCCGGTGGCCGATCCTGCCTCGCCGCAGGCGGAGTTCACGACATCACGAAAGAGCACCAGCTTCGCCGGCTGATAGTCGGGGAGCAGCTGCTGCCATCTTGCCTGCGCGCTGTCGAGCACCGCCGACATGAACAAGACCAGCGAGTCTTCCTGCGCGCTGCTCACCGCCGGTGGCGCCTGTTCACCCGAGACCGCCGACGGAGCGCCGCCGCCGATACCGATCGCGTCGCTGACCAGGTCACGCTTGAAAACGATGCTGAGGACGACGAGGACGACCAGTCCGCCGAATCCCACGCGTCCGCCGCCGCCACCGAACCCGCGTCCACCGCCCCCACCTGTGGCCCCGCGCCGATCTTCGAGATTTTCGCTGCGACCGCCGGGTGACCAACGCATGATGTCTTCCTGAAATGGAGGCGGCGGTCGGGGGCTACGTCATGCGGCCACCGCGTCGTCGCGTGCGAATGCCAGACTCACTGCACGTCGCGCGCCGCGTTTGAGCGCCCGGTGCACGGCGCGTGCGTAGCGCACAAAGTTGGCGCCCGCCCAGGGATGACGGGTGAAGAACTCGAAGGGAAAGAGATCGCCCTTGAGCCGATTGCAGGGACCGCAGGCGACGACGAGGTTGCCCGGGTCATGTGCGCCACCGCGGGCCAGCGGCATGACGTGATCGAGCGTCGCCGTGCGTTGATCGAGATGGGTGGCACAGTATACACAGCGCTGCCCGCAGTCGCGCAGTGCGGCGCGGCGCATGGCGCGTTTGAGTGCGGTGTGCACCACGCCACCGGCGCGCAGCTTCACGAGATGACGCGGGCCGGACTTGCCGGCTGAGGGGGAACCTGATCGCGCACGTACCGCAGTCCGCTTCGACGGGCGGGCGCCGCGACCCGCCCCGCTGCGAGCGAGTTTGAGGGTCGAATGTTTCGCCATTCAGCCTCCCACAAAAAACAACGCCCCGACGGAGGCGAAGAGCCTCACGTCGGGGCGGCGGGCGATGACGTACGGGGAGACGTTGCGGACCGGGATGCGAAGCCCCCGATGACGCGCGGTGGGGGTGGGGTCGCCGCGGCGTCGAAGACGCCGCTCACGCGCCTGACAGCGCATGCGAGAGGAACCTCGGGTGGAGCGCATCATCCTCCTGGACAGACCGGGTGGAGAGGGCGCAGCAGACACGGGACCGTCTACAACAGCAACTACCGCAGCAACTACCGCACGAACACCATCAAACCCGATCGCACGAGCGATCGCGAGAGCAAGCAAATACCGACCGGCAGTCGCGAGCCTTCACACGGCCATGATAGGATGGCGCTCATGTTTCGGTCAAGAGGGCACGGCGCGAAATTCGGCATCAGTTTCGTGACGCCATCGCCGCCACCGCTACTGCTTCATGCCGTCCTTGCGGAGCGGGTCGCGCAGCATGCTGCCAATGCGCGCCGCCATCGCGTCCAGCTGCTGACGATTGGGCATCTGCGAACCGGGAAACGGAAGCGGCACGTCGAAGCCATCGTTCTCGCGACGCGGGATCAGGTGAATGTGGTAGTGCATCACATTCTGTCCGGCATGCGCGCCCGAGTTGACGACGATGTTCATGTCCGTCGCGCCGGACGCGGTCTGCACGACGGGGATGAGTTTGGTGGCGACCTGATACAGATGCGCACCCACCACCTTCGGAATGTCCTGCAGCGTTTCGTAATGCTCGCGCGGCACCACGAGTACGTGCCCCGGGTTGACCGGCTGGATGTCGAGGAACGCAATCGCGGTCGCGTCTTCGTAGCAGATCGACACCTCGGCCGCTCCGCGCATGAGATCGCAGAAGATGCAGTGGCCGGTCGTGGGCGTCATGGGTGCGGTGGGAGCGTGCATGGTGGGTGTGAAGCGTGACGGGGGACTACTGGCACCAGCGCAAACACCAATAATGTGGCACAAGTTCCTTCACATCATCCCGAGGAGCTGCACGCGTGTCAACAGGTGACCCTGCCTCCTACCTCCACTGCGTGGAGTGGCTAGCTTTCACGCTGAACGCCTCCTCACGAGATCCCCGCCCGATGGCCACCTCGACCCGCCCGACTCGCGCTCGCACGAGCACGACCGATGATCTGCCGCTCTCCCGCGAGCAGATGCTGCGCGTGTATCGCGTCATGTACATGTCGCGCCGCGTGGATGACAAGGAGATCCAGCTCAAGCGCCAGAACAAGATCTTCTTCCAGATCTCGGGCGCCGGCCATGAGGCGTTGCTGTGCGCCGCGGGGCTCGTGCTGCGCTCGGGTCACGACTGGTTCTACACCTACTATCGCGATCGTGCGCTCTGCCTGATGCTCGGCATGACGCCGAACGAGATGCTGTACAGCGCCGTCGGGGCCGCCATCGATCCGAATTCGGGTGGCCGCCAGATGCCGAGTCATTGGGGGCACAAGGCGTACAACATCGTATCCGCATCGTCGCCAACGGGCACCCAGTTCCTGCACGCCGTGGGCGCGGCGGAAGCCACGATGCGTGCCAAACTGCTCGGCATCACCGAAGGGTTCGCGGACGATGAGGTGGTGTTTGTCTCCACGGGCGATGGCACGACGAGCGAAGGCGAGTTCTGGGAGTCACTGAACACGGCGTCCAATCTCAAGTTGCCGGTTGTCTATGTCGTGGAAGACAACGGCTACGCGATCTCGGTGCCGGTGGAAGTGGGCACGGCCGGTGGTTCGATCTCCAAGCTCGTCGTCGGCTTCCCTGATCTGTACATCCAGGAAGTCGATGGGTGCGATGTGCTCGCGTCGTACGAAGTGCTGACGCGTGCGGTGGAGTATGCACGCGCGCGGAAGGGGCCGGCGCTGGTGCACGCGAAGGTGATTCGACCGTACTCGCACTCGCTCTCCGACGATGAAGTGTTCTATCGTCCGAAGGAAGAACGCGATGCGGACGCGGCGCGCGACCCACTGACGACGTTCCCGCGCCTGCTGGTGGACAAGCGGATAGCGACGGAAGCAGAACTCGAAGCGATGCGCGAGGACGTCGACGCGGAGATTCTCGCCGCCACGGACGATGCGCTGTCGCAGCCGCAGCCGGCGCCGAGCAGTGTGTACTACGGTGTGTACTCGCCGGATGTCGATCCGACCAGCGAGCAGTTCGACACGGAAGACGACCCGCAATTCGTCGGCGAGCCGACGACGATGGTGGACTTGCTCAATACGTGCATGAAGGACGAGATGGCGCGCGACGAGCGTATTCTCCTGTTCGGTGAAGACGTCGCCGATGTCTCGCGCGACGAGCACATCGACAAGGTCAAGGGCAAGGGTGGCGTCTTCAAGGTGACGTGGGGATTGCAGAAGCGGTTCGGCAGCACGCGTGTGTTCAACACACCGCTGGCCGAAGCGAACATCGTCGGTCGCGCCATCGGACTGGCGCATCGCGGTTTCAAGCCGGTGGTGGAGATCCAGTTCTTCGATTACATCTGGCCCGCGTACATGCAGATCCGCGACGAACTGGCGACGATGCGCTGGCGCTCGAACAACATGTTCAGCGCGCCGGTGGTCATTCGCACCACGTACGGTGGCTACATCCGCGGTGGCATCTATCACTCGCAGACGGGCGCGTCCTTGTTCACGCATACGCCGGGATTGCGCGTGGTGTGTCCGAGCAATGCGCTCGACGCCAACGGGCTGCTGCGCACGGCCATCCGCTGCGAGGATCCGGTCATCTTCCTCGAGCACAAGCACCTCTATCGCCAGACGTACAACAAGGGGCGCTATCCGGGCCCGAACTTCATGATTCCGTTCGGCAAGGCGCGCACGGTACGGGAGGGGACGGACATCACGCTCGTCACCTACGGTGCGACGGTGCAGCGCGCGCTCGTGGCGGCCAATCAGATCGCCGAGGAAGGCGGACCGAGCGTCGAGGTGATCGATTTGCGTACCCTCTCGCCGTGGGATCAGGAATCGGTGTACGCGAGCGTGAAGAAAACAGGTCGCGTGATCGTGGCGTACGAAGACTCGCTGTCGTGGGGGTACGGCGCGGAGATCGCGGCGCGCATCGCGGACGACTGTTTCTCGTGGCTCGACGCACCGGTGAAGCGAGTGGCCAGCACGGACACGTTTGTCGGATACGCGCCAAGTCTGGAAGATGCCACGTTGCCGCAGGTGGAAACGTTCCGTACGGCGTACGCTGAACTGATGGCATACTGATGCGGATCGCTCGATGCATGATGAAATGACGGCGACATCCCGCGCCGTCTTGTTCGACCCGTCGCGCGAGTTGGCGGGTCGCATCAAGCGCATGATTGTCGGGCCGATGTGGCATGGACCGGCGGTGGACGAACTGCTGCAGCGATTCACGGCGCGAACGGCGTTGCTGCATCCCGTGCCGGACGCGCATTCGGCGTGGGAACTCGTGTTGCACATGTCGGCGTGGGCAGGGTTTGCGATGGCGCGATTGACAGGTCGGGAGACGTTCGATCTCGACCCGGCGCAGGATTGGCCTGAGGCTCCGCGCGTGGGCACGCCGGATGCGTGGCGCGAGGTGACCGATGAACTGCGCGACGCGTACGCACGACTCGCGGACCGGGTGCGCGTGATGCCGGCCGAAGCGTTGCTGGCGCCAGTGGCGAATCGCGACTACAACGTGGCGACACTGCTCAACGGCATCGTGGAGCACGGCAGCTATCATGGTGGCCAGCTCGCCCTCCTCGCCAAGGCCCTCGGCGCATAGTCGCTCACTGAAGGTCGGAACTTCAGCACGCCATTTGTCGGGCGCGCGCGATGGTCGTAAGTTCTCGCATGACTATCAGCACCGTCCTGGCCATCAGGCTCGCGTTCGCTCTGGCGCTGGTGTCCGCTGCGTTCGCGCCGGCACCACAGCCACTTTCGGTTGATGTCCTGATCAGTGGCGGTCGCGTTGCAGACGGCACAGGAACACCGTCACGCATCACCGACATCGGTCTGCGCGGCGATCGCATCGTGTTCATTGGCGACGCGAAGGCGCGTGGCGTGACCGCGGCGAGAACCGTCGACGCGCGCGGACTCGTCGTCGCGCCGGGCTTCATCGATCCGCATGCACATGTGCTCGTGGAGTTGCAGCAGCCGAGTACGAGTCGTCTCGATGGTTATCTGCTGCAGGGCGTGACGACGGTGCTCACCGGCAACGATGGCGGCGGCCCGGTGAACGTGGGCAGCACACTCTCCACGTGGACGCGCAACGGACTCGGCGCGAACGCCGGCGTATTCATCGGGCAAGGGTCGGTGCGCGGAACGGTCGTCGGACGCGGTGCGCAGGCCGCCACTCCGACGCAGATCGACTCGATGCGCGCGCTCGTGCGCACGGCGATGCGCGACGGCGCGATCGGCATGTCGGCGGGATTGTTCTATGCGCCGGGCAGTTTCGCAACAACGGAGGAAGTGATTGCGTTGGCGAAAGAACTCGCGCCATCCGGCGGCGTGTACGACACCCACCAGCGCGACGAAAGTTCGTACGGCGTTGGACTGCTCGCGTCCACGCGCGAGGCGATGCGAATCGCACGAGAGGCAGGCATCACGCTCAACATCTCGCACATCAAGGCACTCGGCGTCGATGTCTGGGGTCGCAGCGACTCGCTGATCGCGATGATTCGTGCGGCGCGCGCGCGCGGCGACCGGATCTTCGCCGATCAGTATCCGTACACGGCGAGTGGCACGTCGGTCACCGCGTCGCTCGTACCGCGGTGGGCGGAGGACGGTGGCAACGCGGCACTGCTGGCGCGTTTCGCCGACGACACGCTCATGCCGCGCTTGCGTCGGGAGATGGAGGACAACATGCGCCGTCGTGGCGGTGCCGCGTCGTTGCTGCTGACTGGCCCTCGCGACCGTTCACTGCTTGGTCTGACGCTCGCCCAGGTCGCCGAACGCCTGAACACCGATCCCATTTCAGCCGCGATCGCCGTGATCAAGGGTGGTGGCTCGAGTGTGGCCTCGTTCAACATGCAGCAGTCTGATATCGACGCCCTGGCAAAGGAGCCATGGGTGATGACGGGTTCCGATGGCAGCGATGGCCATCCGCGCAAGTTCGGCACGTTTCCCAGGAAGCTGCGCGAGTTCGTGTACGATCGACCGATCATGTCGATCGAGGCGATGGTGCGGCAGTCGACGTCGCTGCCGGCGCAGGTGTTCGGGTTGGCGGATCGCGGAGAGCTACGAGAGGGAAAGTTCGCGGACGTGATTGTGTTTGATCCGACGACGGTGAAGGACAACAGCACGTACATCGCGCCGACGCTTCCCGCCGTCGGCATGCGCTACGTGTTCGTGAACGGCGTCGCGGCGATGGACGACGGCAAGCTCACGATGGCGCGGCCGGGGCAGGTGGTGACCCGGGCCAAAGCGCGGGAGTAGCGCGGGAGTAGCGCGCGAGGCGGCGTGGCGGCGTGGCGGCGTGGCGGAACTAGTATTCTCTGAGTGCCTGCAGGATGAGCACGAACCCGACCGCCAACACACCCGATGCTACCAGCGCCGGCTGCGAGCCGAGGCGCACACCACCGTACAACGCGGATGCTGTCTTGCCATCCGTGCGTTGCAGATCGACGCGCGCCACCACGGCACCGAAATCACGCGCGGTGAGCGCGACATCGGCGGTGAGCCCCGGTGTATTCGCACCGGTGCGCGAGTAGGCGCGCCCGATCAGCGCCGGGCCCGCGCCGAGATCGAGGGAAAGCCCCGGAGTCGACAGCCAGCGACGGTAGCGCCCCTTCACCGCGAGGGAGCCACCCGTTCCGAAGCTCGCCATCGCTGTGGCACCGATCGCGGTCGTCGCAGAGCGGTTTCGCATGGCGCCAACCTCGAAGGTGAGCTGGTTGCCCATGTCGTTGGTCACGTATTCGAACGGCGCACCGCCCTCGAATCCGAGGAGCACGACGCGCGTGGCAGAGCCGACGACGCGCTGGTAGACGCCCACCTCGGTGATCATGAAGGTCGTGCATCTCGGCGCTGGCCGTCCGCGAAAACAGAACGACGACGGTGCGGATGCGACCGGAGTAGCCTGTGCGCCGACACCCGACCACGCCGCGATACAACCGGCGACCAGGAAGCCGAATGTGAGGCATGCATGTCGAGAGGGGCTGTCTCCGTTTGTGCAGACTTTCATCCGGAGAAGTGTACCGCGCAACGCGGCGCGATACACGACGGCGGACGTTCACGGCACCGTGCGCGTGACGACGATTGCCCGTCGGGCAATTGACTTCCATCGAACCAGCTCGAGCGACGCCTCAGCCAACGGCGCCGGGAGGGAGTCGCGCGTTGAGGGCCCGTCGCCGTTTGTGCGCATGCTGATGCGATGCACGCTCGCTCCCGGCAGCACCAGCATGCGCTCCTCGTCGGTGACGCTACCCATCGCGACCTGTACTGTGTCGGCACGATTCGGCCACACCAGCTGCGTCGTATAGCGCCGCCGCAGTGCAAAGCTGTCGCGCACATCCACACCGGCACGAAAGACCGTCGTCATCTGCAACGACACATTGACACGATCCGCTTGGCCGCCGGTTACGCGCAGACGCATATCGCCGTCACGTTGATCGGCACGTCCGGTTGGCGAGAGCGTAAGCACATGCTCCGATGTCAACGTCTCCACGGCGCCGAAGACGCGAAAGGACGTGATCGTCCCGGTGCGGCGCTTCTCCGGCGAACTCCGCGGCAGCATGACGACAACCGTGCCGATGTCCGAGCCCGCTCCCCGACCGCCGAAAAGCTTTGGCACGTCACTCATGAACAGCGGTGCCCACAACGGCGTGGTCGCGCCGTCGGTCCAGGTTGCCGCTGCCGAATCCGCGAGGAAAGCATAGCGGTAGGGTTCGCGCATACCCCTCGCCGCGATCTGTACGAAGAGCTCTCGACTCCGCACCAGACGTTCCGCATCGAATGAAACAACCGCAAGCTCGATGCTCGGCGCAGTCGCGGCGTCCAACGACGGTCGCGCTGCACGCGCTGCCGGTCGTGTCACCGCCAGCAGACCCGCTGCGATCACAACCGCCGTAGCGCCGAGCATCGGGCGTCCCGCGCGGCGCTGCCGGTAGACCATCGTGAGCAGGGCAACGGAGCCCGCCGTCGCCAGCAGTTGGAGAGGTGCGCGCGGAATCCACGCCGTACCCAACTGCCATGGCGATTGGTTCAGCGTGATGCCAACGATTGCGAACGCAACGGGGACCGCAATGATCGTCGCCACGAAACCGGCGAACCGCCTCGTGAGCGCGGCGACCAGCATGGCAATCAGCAACCACCCGCTGTAGAGCCACAGCGAGCGCAGCATGAGCAAACGGAACTCGGCACCGGTGACGCCGAAGTAGCGCAACGCCAGGAGTTCTCCGATCAGCGGCGGCAACGCCAGCGACACCACGGCCAGCGACAGTTTGGCCATGAGCACGGCGCGCGAGTCAATCGGCTGACTGGCCCAGAATGCACGCGGATTTGCAGGCGCATCGGACTGCACCATCAGCGCCGCAATCACACCGCCCAACAGCCAGAGCACCGGCGCGAACAGCGTCGTCCCGCCCTGCCACTCGTTCTCCACGATCTGCATCGCGGTGAGCGTTGTTGCCATCGACAGCACCAAGTAGCCAAGCAACCACCAGCGCAACTGCGAAACGTCCCTTTTCGCCAGATGCCACACCTGCCCGATCGTCGTCATGCGCCCACCTCCGTGGTCGAATGCGCGTGCGTCCGCGAGCTTCCAGCCAATGCGATGTAGAGCTCTTTGAGAGACGCGTCGCGCACGTCGATGCGCGCGGCGCCGCGAAACGGCGCCGGAAGTTCGCGCACAACACCCGTCTGCTCCATCAGCACACTCAGTCGCAGCCCGGCACGTTCCACCGACACCCAGTTCGCCGGAAACGGTTCGGGCATTTGCATGGTCGCTTCCGTGACCATCTCGATGCGCTTGTAGCGTGCACGCAGTTCATCGATCGGCATGGACACGCGCATGCGTCCACCATCGAGGATGCCCACCCAATCGGCCAGCGGTTCGATCTCGGCGATGTCGTGCGAGCAGAGTAGCACCGTGGCGCCCTCGAGACTCGCCGCATCGAGCAGTCCGCGCACGAGATCATCCTTGACCGCGGCGTCCATGCCGGTGAGCGGCTCATCCATGATCAGCAGACGTGGCTTGGGCGCGAGCGCGCAGAGCAGCGCCGCCTTCATGCGTTGTCCACGTGACATCGCCCCCACCATCTGTTGCGGATCGAGTTCGAAACGTGCGCGCAGCGTCAGCGCCAGCGCGTGATCCCAGGTGGGGTAGAGCGGTGCGCAGAACGCTTCCAGTTGCGACAAGCGCATCCACGCCGGGAGCTCCTGCCCTTCGGCCACGTACGTGATTTGCTGGCGCTGCGCGGGCGAGAGCCGGCTCCGCTCTGTGCCAAAGAGCCGCACGGCGCCTTGCTGCAACGGACGAGCGCCGATCAACAGCTGCAGCAGCGTCGTCTTGCCTGCCCCGTTGGCGCCGAGCAGGGCGTACAACGCGCCCTGTGGAATCTCGAGCTCGAGGCCGTCGAGCACCGTCGTGCGGCCGAAGCGATAGGAAAGCCCCTGCACCGCCAAGGCAGGAGTGGCGGCCTGCAGCGGATCGTGCATCATGCGTGCGTTCCGGTGAGAGAAGACGAATCGACGACGGTGCCGCGGATGGGCGTGGAGAGTTCGCTCCACCGGTCCGCGACGGCCTGCTGGACATCGCTTTCGGTCAGTCCGAGGCGCATGGCCTCGACCACCACCTGCTCGACCTCGCGCGACAAGAGCGCCGCGCGTTCGACGGCGGTCGCGGTGCGGCGCGTGGCGACGACGGTGCCAAGCCCAGGCAGGACGTCGAGCACGCCGTCTCGGGCGAGTTCGGCGACGATCTTGTGCGCCGTATTCGGATTGATCTTGAGCGCCTGGCTCAGCTCGCGAACCGACGGAAACGCGCTTCCCTCAGCCAGTTCGCCGGAGACGACCGCCTTGGTGGCGGCGTATACCACTTGCCGGAATGGCGACTCGCCTGCTTTCAGGGTGACCGCGAACGGGAGCATGGTGTACTATGTGCACTAGTACAGCTAGAAGTCAAGAGAGGACCGGAGCGCCGCTGGCGGGGTACGCCGACAATCCCGAGATTGCGTGATGCGGTGGCAGTTCCATTTAGCCGAGCTCTTCTATGTCTATGACTCCCAAGCAGTTGCAGCAGATCGAAGCCCGCCTCCACGAGGAGCGGGCGCGTATCGTCGGTCAGCTTCATGAGTTCACGGGCGCCGAAGCGGCCGAGGACAGTCAGGATCAGGCGGGAGACATTTCGAAGTTTCCGACGCACGCCGCCGACTTGGGTACCGATGTCGCAACCGAGGAGTTGGAGGCGTCGATTGCCACGCGCCGGTCGGCGGAGATCGCGGAAATCGATGCGGCGCTGGAGCGGATCACGACGTCGCCCGAGACCTTCGGCATCGACGAGAACACGGGCGAGAAGATTCCGTTCGCGCGGCTGGACATCATTCCGTGGGCGCGGACGACGGTGTAGGGCTCGCACGTGGTCGCGCGCGGCGGGAAGTTTCGCCGGGTGGTCGGCACCGTGAGATTTCTCTCCTTCGAGTCCTTCATGTCAGTTCGCCGAGTGATCCTGGCGGTCTTTGGTGCGTTCTGTTCCTCCACCGCAGCCGGTGCGCAACAACCAGTTTCGCGACCGACGGCAAACGCAGTACCGATCGTCGCCGCGCCACTCGCGGCCGGCGAACTCCGCCTGACCTACCTCGGCAACGCCGGATGGGAAATCACCGATGGTCGCCGGGTGGTGCTGGTCGATCCGTTCCTGACGCAGTTCGCTCGCTGGCTGCCGGGCGCCAACAACGCGGGACCGGCGCCCGAGGCGCCCTACGGGCCAGATACCGCGCTCATCAACAAGCACGTCAGTCGAGCGGACTACATCCTCATTACGCACGGACATTCCGACCACGCGCTTGATGCGGGATACATCGCCAAGCGCACCGGCGCGGTTGTCATCGGACATGAGACTGCGGCCAACCTGGCACGCGCGTACGCGGTGCCCGAGCAACAGATCATCACCGTGCGCGGTGGGGAAGACTACGACTTCGACGACGTGTCGGTGCGCGTGGTGCCCAGCATCCACAGTGCGCTGGACGACAAGCGCTACTTCAACAACGGGCGCGATATTGCCGGCACCGCGCCACGCGGTCTCAAGGCGCCGCTCCGCCGCCGAGACTACCAGGAGGGCGGCAGCTTTGCCTACCTGCTGCGGATGGGCGGCCATGAAGTCCTGATCATGGGCTCGATGAACTACATCGAGCGGGAGATGGAAGGACTGCGGCCCGACGTCGCGCTCGTCGGCGCGAACAGTCAGCGATTGGAGATCTACAACTTCACCGAACGTCTGCTGCGCACACTGGGCTATCCGGCCTTGGTGATCCCGAGCCACGCGGATGGCTACGGTGATCCGAATCCCAACGCCGCCGCGCTGGCCGACCGGGCGCGTTTTCTCGAGGAGGTACGAAAAGCGTCACCGGGCAGCAGGACATTCACACCCACATGGTTCACGCCCCTTGTCGTGCCGGCGCGCACTGCGCTATCCACGGCATCGGCGTCGGGTGCAACTGGCGGTCGCGAGGTGATCAATCCACCCGGCCTCAAGCCGCTGGTGCCGGCCTACTCGGTCGCCATCCGCGATCGCGATTGGGTGTTCGTGTCCGGGATGACCGGTGTCAGACCTGGCACGCAGGAGATCGTGGACGGCGGCGTTGCTGCGCAGACACGACAGACAATGGAGAATATCCGCGTCGCGCTGCAGTCCGGTGGCGCCACGATGTTGGACGTCGCCGAGTGCACCGTATTCCTGAAGGACATGGCGGACTACGCGGCGATGAACGCGGAGTACATCAAGTTTTTCCCGATCGATCCGCCGGCTCGCGCCACCCTGTCGGTGACTGCGATGCCGAGGCCCGCGGCACTCGTGGAAATCAAGTGCAGCGCGCGTCGGTCGCGTGAACCGTCGCCGAGCGGGGCATCACCGAGCGGTGGGTCGCCGATGGGCGCGTCGCCAACGGGTACGTCGCCAACCCCGCCGTTGCCGGTTCAATCACTCGGCGCGCGACGGTTCGATCGCGCACTCGCCCTCGAAGATTCCGGATTCACGTCGGCCAATGCGAGCGTGGGTGATGTGAACCGCGACGGGAACCTCGACATCGTGCTGGTGAAGGGGCGTCACTGGCCGCTGCGCAACCTCGTGTTGCTAGGCACCGGCACGGGCACCTTCCAGCCGGCGGTTCCGGTGGACACGGCGGCGGACCGATCATATTCCGGCGTACTGGTGGATCTGGATGGCGACGGCGCGCTGGACCTGGTGGTCAGCAACGACTCTCCCGACGCGAAGAAGGTGTACCGCAACGACGGCAAGGGTCGGTATTCGCTCGTCACGACGTTCGGCAAGCCCGAGTGGAACACACGTCATGTTGCCGTGGGGGATGTGAACGGCGACGGCATCCCCGACGTGGTGCTGGCCAACCGCGGCGGTCGGCAGGCGACCGCGAGCCATCTGTGCCTCGGCACCGGCGGCGGACGCGTTTCCGAACCGTGTCGCGAGGTGTCGATCGGATCGGCCACCACCATCACGATGGCCGACGTGAGCGGCGACGGCGCGCTCGATCTCGTGGTGCCCCACCGCGACGGCGGGCAGGGGTACGTGTACATCAACGATGGACGCGGTGCGTTCCCGTCGCGTCGACCCTTCGGGCCCGCGAACGCCACCATTCGCAGCGCGTATGCGGCCGATTTCGATGGCGACGGGATCATGGATTTGGCGGTGATCGACGAGATGGGCAGTGCGGCCACTCTCCGCGGCTTGCCAGGCGGTGCCTTTGGCGCGCCCGAGTCACTGGGGCCCGCGGGCGCACGTCCGTACGCGCTGGCGGTGCACGATGTCGACCGCAACGGTCGCCCAGACGTGATCGTGGGCTACGGTGGCAGTCGTCCCATCGTGTTCTTCAACGATACGCCGGGTCGCTTCACGCCGGTGCCGTTCGGCGACACCAGCGGCATGGCCTATGGCTTTGCGTTGGGCGATCTCGACAAGGACGGCCAACTCGATATCGTCGTCGCGCGCTCGGAGGCCACGAACGTGGTGTATTTCGGCAGTCGGTAACCGATGTGCATTGTGTAGCATGTGTCGTACAGGCGCCACCATGGCCGACGGCGCCGACCTGCACCGTTGCGTTAGGTCGGCAACGGCATCCCTGGCGTCCAGCCGGTCTCACGCATGCGAGCCAGTAGCGCAAGCACCGCCTGTTTCTCGATGTGCACCGGGCAGACGATCACATCGCCGTCGCGCGCCCAGGCAGATGCGCGGCGGACCGCATCCAACTCGCTCGGCGCCACCTCTATCGACACATCGGGGACACCGCGCCGCGAGAGTTCGTCGCGAAACACCCGTGGCATCTCGCCGATGGCGCGACCGCGCAGCATCCGCTCCATCTCTTTGATGATGACGCGATCGAAACTGGATGCGTCGAGTGCCGCACCGACGAGCGCGCGCAGCTGCGTGTCGTCGCGATTGCCGGCCTGACCGAGAATGAGCAGCCGACGCGAGGCGGGGAACGCGAGCGCAGTGGTGCATAGCGCGGCGAGCCCGTCGGGATTGTGTGCGTAGTCGACCAACACCGTCAGTCCGCCAAAGTGCTGCACCTGCAGGCGGCCAGGATTGTCGCTGGGTGAGGCACCAAACGCGGCGAGTGTCTCGCGAATAGCGTCGATAGGCACACGACTGACTGCGGCGAGCAGCGCCGCGCCCAGCAGGTTGGCGACGTTGTGCGGCGCGGCGCCGCCGAGTGCGAGGGGCATGTCGGTGACGGCGCCGAGATCGTGCCAGGTGGCATCGAGGTGCAGTGCGATGCGGCCGTCGCGCACAACGGCCGCGTCGCCGCCACGGTGCACCTGCTGCTGCACAATCGAATTCAATGCGTGCATCGAGAACCAGGCCAACGGAACAGTCAACGACAGGCCCAACTCTGTCAGTGTCCCGTCGTCGGCGTTGAGCACCAGCTGGCCGTCGTCGTCGATGGCGTGCGCCACCACGGCCTTGGCCCGGGCGAGATCGTGCAGCGTGCGCACACCGTACTCCCCGAAGTGATCTGCGGCGATATTGGTGATGATCGCCGAGTTCGCCCGATGCACGGCCAGTCCGCGGCGCAGAATTCCTCCACGTGCGGTCTCGAGCACGGCCGCCTGCACGCGGTCGTTACGCAGCACCGCGCGCGCGCCCGCCGGCCCCGAAAAGTCGCCGCTGTCCAGCTTCTCGTCACCCACCCACACCCCGTCGCTGCAGCACCAACCGGCAACACGTCCAGCGGCGCGCCACATCGCCGCCACCAGTCGCGTGGTGGTCGTCTTGCCATTCGAGCCGGTCACGAGCACGATCGGCACATCGCGCACGGTGTCCCACGCGACCGATGCGGCATCGGGCGCCTCGGGCAGCGGCCACACCAGCGCGCCCTCACCGCTGCCGAGTGACAGGAACTCGTCGTCGAAGGTGACCGTGCGCCGCCGTTGAATGGCGATGCGTCGCAGCATCGTGAGGTTAGGCCGCGAGGCGCGCTCTGCCGCGGCGGCCGCGCGCAGTCGCTCGCAGATCACATCGTCGTTCGGCGGTGCGCTGCCGCTCGCGACGGTCTGCTCGGCCCGTACCCAGGCCTGTTCGCTCAGCTCCGTGGCGGTCATCAGCACATCCGCCGCGACCCCGAGGAAGAGCGACGCGCCAATCCACACGTCGCCTGCATCGGGCAGATCTGCGCGCATCGACGTCACCATCGTAGGCGACTGCATCTCGCCGTTCAGATGGTGAACGGCGTGCTCCCACTCGGCGTACAGCTGCGCAAGCAGGTGCGATTCATCCTGCGCCACACGCACTTCGAGCAGTGCGCCTTCGCCGTCGCTGTAGATGTTCGGCCCCATCAACCGACGTGAGTCGACGATGCGTGGCGATGGATACTCGAGCGGCTCGGGCGTCGCTGCCGTGTCGAGCGTGTCCGGCGGAGTGGCCGTCACGGCTAGTCGTTGGCTTCAGGGGCGAGGATGACGCCGCGTGCGTCGCGCAGCAGAATCATCTCCTCCGAGGTCGTCGTCCAGCGGGACGGCACGTCTTCGCGCACAGGCGATGCCTTGGCCGGTGCAACGTCGTCGGCCGGTCCTTCCTCCAGCACGGCGGCGCGCGGCACCGATCGCGCGGCACGCGGTGCCGGTACCACCGACGCATCGACGTCAGGGCGGAAGTTCACGATCTGCTTCCACCCGCGCGCGAGTGCATCAGCAAAGATCAGCACCAGATCGCCTGTCTGTGCCATGCGCAACGCGCCCTCGATCGCCTGCTGCTCATCCGCGATCACCGTGATGCGATCGCTGCCGATTCCATGGTTGCGCAATGCCGCCGCGAGCATATTGGGGATATCGGCTTCAGCACGCCCGCGCAGTGCGTCATCGCGACGACAGATGTAGTGATCGAATTTCGCTTCCGCTGCGACGCGTGCGATCGCCAGAACGTCTTCGTCACGCCGATCGCCCGGCGCCGACAGCACACACAACCGTCGCCCTTTGGGTGTCATGCGATTGACCAGCTGACAGAGCGCGCCCACCGCGTGCGCGTTGTGCCCGTAGTCGAAAAGCACCTTGAACGGATGCTCATCGTACACGTTCAGTCGACCCGGCGCCTGGAAGAACGTCGTGTCGAACGTGCGCAGGCCGTGACGGATGTCCTCGAGGCGCACACCCATGGAGAACGCCATCGCGGCGGCGAACATCGCGTTCTGCACGTTGAAGGTCGCACGCCCTTCGAGCGTGGCGGGGATGAGATGGGTCCACAACAACGGAATGTGCGCGCCACGATCGTAGATGGTGATCATCTGTCCGTTCACACCAGCTTCGATCGCGCACGCCCGGCCACCGGCCCGAATGTGCTCACGCACCAGATCGTGCGCCGGGTCCATCGTCACGTAGCACACGTGCTTCGACTTGGTATACGCGGCCATGCGCAACGTGTGCGGATCGTCGGCATTGAGCACGGCCGTATCGGTCGCGATCTCCACCACGGTGCGCTTCACTTCGGCCAACTGTTCGAGTGTGTCGATTCCCTTCTGCCCGAGGTGATCAGGCTGGATGTTGAGCACCGCGCCCACATCGACATGACGCATGGCCATCCCCGCGCGCAGCAATCCCCCGCGTGCCGTCTCCAGCACCGCCACCTGCACCGCCGGATCACTGAGCACGATGCGCGCCGAGGTCGGACCGGTCATGTCGCCTTCGACAGTCCGCTGCCCGTCGATGTACACACCATCCGTCGTGGTCAGACCAACGCACTGACCCGCGAGCTTGTGAATGTGCGCCAGCAGTCGAGCGGTCGTCGTCTTGCCGTTCGTTCCGGTGATCGCGGCAATCGGAATCGTACTCGCCGCGTTCTTCGGAAAGAGCATGTCGATGACCTTCCCCGCCACATCACGCGGACGCCCTTCACTCGGCGCCATGTGCATGCGGAACCCCGGCGCCGCATTCACTTCACAGATCGCGCCCCCGACATCTTTGTACGACTGCGTGATGTCGGGGGAAAGAAAGTCCACACCGCCGACATCCAGCCCGATCGCCTGTATGGCGCGCACCGCCATCTCGGCGTTGTCCGGGCTCACGACATCGGTCATGTCGGTCGCCGTGCCACCCGTCGAGAGATTGGCAGTGAGGCGGAGATAGACATCTTCTCCTGCGGGCGGAACGCTCTGCGGCGTGTAGCCAAGCTTGTCGAGCAGCCCGATCGCCTGCTCATCGATCTCGATCTGCGTCAGCACCTTTTCGTGTCCGATACCACGTCGCGGATCGGCGTTGACCTCGGCGACGAGCTGCGCGATGGTGCGCACGCCATCGCCGGTGACCTTGCCCGGCTCGCGCTTGGAGACGGCCACGAGTTCACCATTCACCACCAGCATGCGATGATCGTGGCCGGTGATGTAGCTCTCCACGATCACACTGCGCGAGATCTCCTGTGCGCGCAGAAATCCGGCCGTCACTTCCTCGGGCGTGGTGAGCGCGATTGACACACCGCGCCCGTGATTGCCGTTGTACGGCTTCGTCACCACCGGATACCCGATGCGTTCGGCGGCCGCGATTGCGCGCTCGGCTGATTGCACCAGCCGCTGCTTTGGCACGGGCAAACCCAGTCGCGACAGAATGCGATTGGTTGCTTCCTTGTCGCTCGCGAGATCGACAGCGATGTGCGGCGTGCGCCCGGTGATCGTGGCCTGAATACGTTGCTGATTGCAGCCGTAGCCGAGTTGAATGAGACTCTGCTCGTTGAGCCGCATCCACGGTATGTCGCGTGCTTCGGCGGCGTGCACGATACTCGCTGTGCTTGGGCCCAGTGCACGGCGCTGCGCGTAGCGGATGAACGCATCACGACGCGCGGCGAGATCGAACGCATCGTCGGCGCTCGACGGACGCAAATCGCGCGGCAGCAGATGATGGAGCAGATCGAGCGCGACGTCGGCGGCTTCGAGTCCGACATCCTCCTGCTCGTATTCAAAGACCACGTCGTACACGCCCGAGCGCGACGTCTCGCGTGTCTTGCCGAACGTCACCTTCACGCCGGCAACGTTCTGCAATTCGATGGCGACGTGTTCGAGCACATGACCAAGCCATGTGCCCTCGTCTTCGGTCATGCGACGGACGAAGCCACCCGGTTCGCCATACGAGCAGCCATGCTCTTTGAGTCCGGGCAGCGCGTCGAGCAGCGCGTTGATGAAACCTTCGCCCAGTTTGCGCGTGGGCCACTGCTCCAACGCGCCCAAGTCGAGCTCAAGACGAATGACCGGAAAGTGCGCGTAGTGACTTGGTCCCACGTACACGGACCGATCGAGAATTTCCATGTGGCTCAGTCCGCGGAGGCGAACACGCTGGCGCCGAATGGCTGCCGCGTGTGCAGGTTGAACGTCGCGCCCGGGGTCAGCACGTGGACCTTCACGCCGATCAGCGTCACCGCTTCGCCGGGCTTGGCGTCGGCGATGCTCGAGAACTCCACTTCCGACGGATCGACAAGCGTGACGGCGCCACTGCCCATCACTTCCACCACTTCGTCCGGACTGATGAACGCGGCGGTGTCTTCGTCCACGCCGAGTCCGACAGAGAAGGGGTTGTAGGCAAGGGCCGTGAGCAGTCGCCCGAGTCGATCGCGTTGACGAAAGTGCTGATCGACGATCACGCGATTGGTGAGGCCGAGTCCGGCGCACATGGTGACCATACCGGCGCGCGGTGTCGCACCTTCCTCGCCAAACGCGATCATGTGCTCACTGAGAAATGCGGCGCCGGCGCTGGTGCCGGCAATGTGCACGCCCGCGGCGTTGCGAATGCGCATCAGTTTCGCCACCGGTGTACCGCCGAGTGTTGCCGTGAGCTTGAGCTGATTGCCGCCGGTGATGAACACGCCCGTGGCGCTCGACAACCACTCCAGCCAATCGGCATCATCGCAATCGCTGCGTCGTTCGAAGCGCAACGACTTTGCGTTGCGCACACCAAGCCTGGCAAAGACGCGTTCGTAGTACGTACCGATATCGGGCTCACTCGATGCCGTGGGAATCACGGCAATGCACGCGCGGGAGCCGCCGCTGAGCGCGACGAACCGGTCGAGGATCGCGTCATCGGCCAGTTTGCCGCCGATGGGAATGATCCAGCCTCGCGCAACGTCTGCGTGTGGGCGTGAAGGCATGATGAGGGAAGCTAACGCGCGCCAACACGGTTCGGTAACGTTCAGCGCATGCTGACCGTCCTGCGCAACGCTGACGTTTTTGCTCCGGAGCCCAAGGGGCGCTGCGACCTGCTCGTAGGTGGCGAGCGTGTGCTCTGGATGGGGGCATCGCTCGCCGATCTGCCGGCGAGTCTCGCTGCGACCATCGTCGACCTCGAAGGGATGCGCCTCATTCCCGGGCTCATCGACGGGCATGTGCACCTCACCGGCGGTGGCGGCGAGGCAGGGCCCGAGTCACGCGTGCCGCCGCCGATGTTGTCGCGCTACACACGGGGAGGCGTCACCAGTGCCATCGGTGTGCTTGGAACCGACGATGTCACGCGTTCGACGGCCGAGCTGGTGGTGACGGCGCGCGCCCTCATTGCGGAAGGCCTGAGTGCGTGGTGTCACACGGGTGGCTATCACCTGCCGCCTACCACGCTCACCGGCTCGGTGCGCGGCGATATCGCACAGATCGATCGCATCATCGGCGTTGGAGAGGTGGCCCTCAGCGATCATCGCTCGAGCCAACCCACACTCGATGAACTCTTGCGACTCGCGTCCGAAGCGCACGTGGCCGGACTGATGACGGGCAAGGCGGGGATCGTGCACCTGCATCTCGGCGACGGTGAGCGGGGGCTCGCCCTCATTCGCGACGCCTTGGTGAATAGCGAGTTGCCGGCGCGCGTCTTCAATCCCACACACGTCAATCGTCGCAAGGCGCTCTTCGACGAAGCACTCTCGCTCACCTCAGTCGGCTGTCACATCGACATCACCGCGTTTCCAGTGGCGACCGACGAAGACGCATGGAGTGCAGCCGCTGCACTGTCGCGCTATTTCGAGAGCGGTGCGCCGCGCGATCGGGTGACGGTGAGTTCGGACGGCGGCGGATGTCTGCCGCGCTTCGACGACGCGGGGCGCGTCGTGCAGATGGGCGTCGGCGACTCAGGCGCCTTGATGGAAACGATCGCTGAGCTTTTGCGCGATGGCGCAGCGTTGCCGGATGTACTGCCGGCGTTCACGAGCAATGTATCTCGACTGCTTCGCCTGCCGCACAAGGGGCGCATCGACGTGGGTAGCGACGCCGATCTCGTGGTGCTCGATGACTCGCACCAGGTTCGCCACGTGATGGCACGTGGCGCCTGGCACGTTCGCGACGGTGTGCCGTTGCGATTCGGGACGTTCGAGGAGCGTTAGTCCGTCATCTAATGCTTCATCTCGTGCTTCATTGGCGAGCAGCCTTCCTCGAGGACGTCGAACTTGTCATGCAGCACCTTCAGGGCATCCTTGAGCGCGTTGTTGTCGGCGTTCTTGGCCACCATATCGGCCACGCCCTGCGTCTGGGGCACGAGGTTCGTGGCGGCGTCCTTGAGCGCGGGCGTGGCGCACGACTTGGGCGGGGTGGATGACGCCAGCACCGTGGCGGCGGCGACCATGTCTTTGGCCTTGGCCTTGAGCGGTGCCATGTCGCCGTTTTCCTTGGCGGGGTGCCACGTGGCCATCATGAGCATGTGATAGGCATCGAGCTCCTTCCACCCCGTGCTCGGCTCGGCTGCCTTGGCACCCGCCTTCATGTGGGCCGCGTGGTCCATGCCCTCCATGCCGGACTTGGCGGGCGGTTTGGCGCCGGTGGCCTGGGCGGCGAGGGGAGCGGCGGAAAACGTCAGGGCCGCCATCGCCGAGGCGATTGTCAGGCGGGTGCGGGAGGCGCGGGAGCGAAACGTCATGATCACGTGAACTCTTGGTGGGGGCGGGACTTCGACGAAGACGGGGAGAACGACAAAACTACCCGCCGAATGCCCCAAAGTTCTCCCGCTTGAGCTCGTCCCACAACCGCGCCCGCCGCCGAGGGACGCGGTGAGCTCGTCTCCGTCCCTCGCCCAACGTCGCCCCGCCTCACATCGTATGATTTCTGGACCTCTCTCTACCGGTCCCGTCCCCGAGCTCATGGCGACCTGATGACCCTCCTGACCCACTCCCGAATGACCCGTCTGCGTCACGCCACCTGGCGCGCCACCTGGCGCACCGCCGCCATCATTGGGATTGCCGCGTGGCCGTTCACACTCACGGCCCAGTCACGCGTCACGTCGCCGAAGCAGTTCTTCGGCCACGACATTGGCGCGGACTACGAGCTCCCCAACTACACCAGGCTGCACGCGTACTTCGCCAAGGTTGCCGGCGAAAGCAATCGCGTCGTGCTCGACACCATCGGCCTGACGGAAGAAGGACGGCCGCAGATCATGGCCATCGTCACCAGCCCCGAGAACCACAAGAACCTCGCGCGCTACAAGGACATCTCGAACAAGCTCGCGCGCGCCGAAGGCATCGACTCGGCCGAAGCACATCGCCTCGCCAAGGAGGGCAAGGTGATCTTCTGGATCGACGGGGGTTTGCACGCGACGGAAGTCCTCGGTGCGCAGCAGCTCATCGAATCGTTCTGGCAGCTCAACAGCCGCACCGACGAAGAGACGATGCGCATCCTGAACGACTGCATCATCCTCATGGTGCACGCCAATCCGGACGGCATGGAGCTCGTCTCCGATTGGTACATGAAGGAGCCCGACAAGCTGCGCCGCACGACCGGCACGATTCCGCGTCTGTATGAGAAGTACGCGGGGCATGACAACAATCGCGACTCGTACATGAACGCGCTCAGGGAGACGGCCAACGTCTCGCGCACCATGTTCATCGAGTGGCACCCGCAGATCATGTACAATCACCACCAGACCGGCCCGACGGGTACGGTGATGGCCGCGCCGCCGTACCGCGATCCGGCCAACTACTGGTTCCACCCGGCCATGATCACAGGGCTCGATCTTGTCGGCGCCGCGCTCAATCACCGCTTCGTCACCGAAGGGAAACCGGGCCTCACCTTCCGCGCCGGTTCCAACTACTCGACATGGTGGAACGGTGGACTGCGTACGGTCGCGTACTACCACAACATCATTGGTATCCTGACGGAGACGATCGGCAACCCCACGCCGATGCGCGTGTCGCTGGTGCCCGATCGTCAGCTGCGTTCGGCCAGTCTGCCATTGCCGATCGAGCCGCAGGAATGGCACTTCCGTCAGTCGGTGGATTACTCGGTTTCCGCCAATTACGCCTTTCTCGATCTCGCGTCGCGCTATCGCGAGCGTTTCCTCTACGATCGCTGGCGCATGGGCATGGATCAGATCGAGAAGAGCAAGAAGGACAGCTGGACGATCAGCCCGAAGCGGGTCGACGCAATGGTGGCGCAGATCGCCAAGGATCGCGCGACGGCCGGTCCGGCAGCGGCTGAAGGTGGTCGCGGCGGTCGTGGCGGCGGTGGTACACCGGGCAGCGCGGTGGTCAACGATCGCTATCTCGCGTTGCTCAAGCAGCCGGAGAACCGCGACCCGCGCGGCTACATCCTGAGCAGCACGCAGAACGACTTCCCGACGGCTACCAAGTTTGTGCAGGCGTTGCAGAAGTCCGGCGTGCAGGTGCATCGCGCCACGTCGTCCTTCAGCACGAACGGCAAGAACTATCCCGCGGGCTCGTGGGTCGTACTCACCGCGCAGGCGTTCCGTTCGCATGTGCTCGACATGTTCGAGCCGCAGGATCATCCGAACGACTTCCGGTATCCGGGTGGCCCGCCAGTCGCGCCGTACGACAACGCCGGTTGGACGTTGGCGTTCCAGATGGGCGTGCAGTTTGATCGCGCGCTCGATGCGGTGACGGGTCCGTTCGAGTCGGTGAAGGACGTGACCGCGATGCCGGCCGGTGTCGTGGCGAAGGGCAAGGCGGGCTACTACATCCATCCCGCCGTCAACGACGCGGCGACGGTGACCAATCGTCTCGCGAAGGCGCGAATCAAGTCGACGCGCAGTCCGGTTGGCTTCACGGATGGTGGTACGTCATGGCCCGCCGGCACGTGGTTCATTCCGGCTGGTGGCGCGGCGGACGCCGTCGTTGCGCAGTCGGCCAAGGACCTGGGCGTGAACTTCGCCGCGGCCAACACGAAGCCCACAGGTGCGCAGCCGGTGACGCCACTCCGTGTCGCGCTCTTCGATCGGTACGGCGGCAGCATGCCGAGTGGCTGGACGCGCCTGATTCTCGAGAAGTTCGAGTATCCGTTCGCGGTCGTATATCCGCAGGATCTCGATGCCGGCAATCTGAAGGCCAAGTACGACGTGCTCATTCTCACCGACGGCGCGATTTCGGCGGGCGCTGGCCCTGGTCAAGGCTTTGGCGGCTCACCGGACACGACGCTCATTCCGGCGGAATATCGCCGTCAGCTCGGTCGTGTGACGACCGATCGCACCGTGCCGCAGCTCAAGGCCTTCCTCGAGGCGGGTGGTCGCATCGTCTCCATCGGCTCATCGATCGCGTTGGGCAAGCAGCTTGGCCTGCCGATCGAGAACTACCTGACGGACGCGGGTGGGCGTGCCTATCCGGGCGAGAAGTACTACATCCCGGGCTCGCTCCTCGAAGTCGCGGTTGATACGTCGTCGATGATCGCCACGGGCATGGCCCCGCGCCCGTCGGTGATGTTCGACAACAGCCCAGTGATGAAGCTCGGACCGGATGCTGCAGCAAAGGGCATTCGTGCCATCGCCACGTTCGACACCGAAACGCCGCTGACAAGCGGTTGGGCGTGGGGGCAGAACCTGCTCAAGGGCGGCGTTGCGATGGCCGAGGCCAAGGTTGGTCAGGGCACGCTCTATCTGTTCGGACCGGAGATTCTTTTCCGCTCGCAGCCGCACGGCACGTACAAGCTGTTGCTGAACGCACTGAGCGGTGGATTCGATCGCCCGACCAAGCCGCTGCAGTAAACACACACGTTGTTGAAGCCGGCCGGGTCGCGAAAGCGACGCGGCCGGTTTTGCGTTTGTGCCGTGCGTGTTGTTGGTCGGCGTTGCGACTGGCGTGTGGATTGGTGTCGGCGAGAGTGGACAGGCGCACGTCGAGATCTGCGCGAGCTTTCAATCGGCGCGCCGGGTGTCCCAGTCGCCGCTCGCTGCGCTTCGCGCAGAGGCGGCTTTGGGACACCCTCGGCCGTTGGGGCCACAGGCAGGGGCGAAGGCGCCGAGGGCGCGGTTGCACCAGGCACGTTTCGCAAGCTGGCGGCGGGTTGCCGCTCGCGACGCACAGCCGGTTCGGCGAGACTGCCATCGAGTGGTCGCAGCGCGGCATTCGGGATGGAATCGCGCGCGCGCCAACACTACCCACAACTAGACAAGGAGCTCCTGACGGATCCCGCGCTCGCTGCTTCGGCGCCCGCACGAATCTCCCCTTACGGCGTTCGACGCGCGCACACGGCTCGGCTCGCGCCCCGCGTGTCGTCACAAGGCGAGCGGCCGAGGGTGTCCCAAAGCCGCCTCTGCGCGCAGCGCAGCAAGCGGCGACTGGGACACCCTGCGGCCGATCGCCGATCCTGCGACGCAACCCACCGAACACCCCTCGCCGATCCACCAAGCCGCGAACACGCACCAACACGACGCCGCTGCGCCGAACAGCGATCGCGTCCGTTATGGTTAGCGGATGCGATTGGATCTGAAGACCGTCTCGCGCGCCGTTGGCATCGCCATCCCGATCGTGTTCGGGTTGCTGGTCGGCCGATTGCTGTCGCCGTGGATGCCGCAGTTCGCCGACTGGGTGAAAGCGCTCGGCGTTTGGGCACCGATCGCGTTCCTCGGCGCGTACGTGATTGTCTGCATACTGATGCTCCCCGCGTTCATTCTGATCATGGTCGGCGGTGCGGTGTTCGGCATGGTCAAAGGCTCGGCGCTCGTCATGACCGGTGCCATCATTGGCGGAACGTGTGCGTTCCTGCTGGGCAGATACGTCGCACGCGAACAGGTGTCGAAGCGCGTCGCGAAGAACGCGACACTCTCGGTCATCGATCGGGTGATCGGGGAAGACGGATTGAAGCTGGTCTTTCTGTTGCGACTTTCACCGGTCGTGCCGTTCGTGCTGACGAACTACGCGCTTGGCGTCACACGCGTGAGGTTGCGCGACTTCGTGCTCGGCACGTTTGGCCTGACGCCCATTGTGATCACCTACGCCGCGTTCGGCAGTGCGACCGGCGCCGGTCCGCGCGCGGATGGCTCCTCGCCGATTTCGGGGTGGGTGCTGGGCGTCGGGATCGTCGCCACGGTCGTGTTGGGACTCATTCTCGTGCGCATCACACAACGCGCGCTGCGGGAAGCGGACGCAGCCAACCAGCTGACCGACCTCGACGTCTCGTCGTCAGTCTGATCGCGAAAACATGCCGACACCGATTCAACTCGTCACAATCGCCGGTATCTCCGCACTCGGTGGCGCCATCAACTCCGTCGCGGGCGGCGGCATGCTGCTCGTGTTTCCGGCGCTCGTCGGACTGGGTGTACCGCCGATCGTGGCCAACGCGACGGGCACCGTCGCGTTGTGGCCAGGTTCGATGGGGAGTCTGTGGGGCTATCGAAGCGCGATGCGCGGCACTGGCCGATGGGCGCTCTATCTCGCGGTGCCCAGTCTCATCGGTGGCCTGCTCGGTGCCTTGCTGTTGCTCTCCACGCCAAGTGCGCGCTTCTCTGCGCTGGTGCCATGGCTGATGCTCGGCGCGACGGTGATGTTCGTCGCGCAACGGCCGGTCACCACCTGGTTGCAGAATCGATCGCGCAGCAGGACGGAGACCGTCGGGAACGCAGGCGCCGCGAACTCGATTCCCGCACTACAGCCGCCACTTCACTACCTGTTTCTGCAACTCGCCATCGCCATTTACGGTGGCTACTTCGGCGCCGGCGCCGGCATCCTCATGCTCGTTGGGCTCGGGCTCATGGGATTGACCAACATCCATCAGATGAACGGTCTCAAGAACGTCTGCGGCTCCTGCTTCAATGCCGTGGCCGCGATCACCTTCGCCACGCAGGGCATCGTGGACTGGCCCATCGCCGCAGCCATGGCCGTCGGTTCGGTGCTCGGCGGATACTTCACGTCGGGACTGGCGCAACGCACGCCGCAGGCACTGATCCGCACTGTCATCGGCGTGATCGGTCTCGCCGGCAGCGTGTGGCTGATGTGGCAGCGTCAGTGAACGACTAAGCCAGCAGTGTTTGATGTGTTGATGTTTGTCTATGCAACGCTGCGGCGGCGACGATCGACAACGAGGCCAACCACCAACGCCAGTGTGGCCATTCCAAGCGACAGCAACGTCAACAGCTTGCCGTTGTCGTATGGGCGGCTCGTGAACATCAGTTCGATGTCGCGCGCTCCCGCCGGCAGTTCGACACCGATAAGGACGTAGTCCGCTCTTGCGACCGGTGTCGCCTTCCCATCGGCGGTGGCCGTCCATCCGGGAAAGTAGTTCTCCGAAACGACAAGCGTCGCGTTGGCCGGAGCGGGTCTGTCGAGTGCCAGCACGATGTGCCCCGGTGTCCATTTGCGCACCGTGATCGGAATGTCGAGCGGTGCCGGCAGCGAATCCGGCGGCGACTGCACACGCGCGGCCGCCTCAGGCTCGAACAACGTCACGCGTCGTGGATCGAAGCGCTCGTCGAGCAACGTAGCCAGTGCCGCCGCATCATCGAGCTTGACGGCGAGTGGTGTCACCCACGCGGGAGGATTGTCGCCCGGCATCCGATAGACCGACACCGTATCACCCGCGGCATTGCGTGCCGGACCGGCGAGTCGCTCCGCACCGGGAATCGGCGACTCCGGCGAATTGGTGTAGAAGTAGCGCACATTCAGCAATTGCCACAGTCGCGGATTGCTCATGCGGGAGACGAACTGCTCGGTATCCCACTGCGTCAGGTCGTCGTAACGTCCGAGTTCGTTGCCGTGATACCCAGCGACCGTGCGAATGCCGTGCACCATGAAGCCGGTCCCCTTCCCTTCGCCGCTGCCAAGAAACGGGTCGCGGCGCGCGCCGGTCATCGGCTGCGCGGCGACCGCCCACACGCGACCAGTCGGTGCCGACTTGAGGAACTCCGTTGTGGCATCACCGGCGTACAACTCGGACGCGGGCGCCGCGAATCGCCAGTACGCACGCTCGATGGACCAGAGATCGACCGCTACAACAGCGATCAGGCTCCACGCCGCCGCACTCGCCGCAATGCGCTGTCGTGCGAGCGCGAAGAGCACCGCCGCACCAACCAGCAGCACGGCCAACGAACGCCACGCACCAACCACGATGTTCGTCGCGTTCGCCTCGAGTCTCGGCTCTCGACCAGGTGGTGCGAACGACGTCGCCAAATCGTTGAGCGCTCCGACCGTCCCCAGAAGCGCAATGACCAATCCGCCCACCACCGCGCCGATGAGAGTGCGCGCCTTCACGCCACCGGACAACGCCCGATCCGTACCGACGGCCGCCAGCACCGCCACGCAGAACGATACCACGTACAACATCGTGCTCGGCGCGCGAAAGAACTTCGTGCCCGGCACAAGGTTGTAGACAAGGTGAAAGAACGGCGTGAAACCACCCATCGCCCACAGCAGCGAGACCACCAACGCACCTGCCCAGAACCAGAGCATGCTGCGGCGCAGTCGCGATGCGCCAAACGCGAGCCCCGCCAACAGCAACACCAGCACGCCGAGATACTCGCTGTGCAGATGGATGCCGTTGCGCCCCGAGTACAGCGTCAGCATCCCGGAGAACTGCGGCAGGTAGGTGTTGATCAATTCCTCAGGCGGCATCGAGTACGACACGGCGTGATCCCACCCCTTGCCACCAGCGCGCGGCGAGTACGGCGTGTACTCCATCAGCGGCCAGAACTGAATCGCGCCGCCGAGCATGCCCACGCCGACCGCAACGCCAGCCAGCACCAATCGCCTGATCGCGTCCGCGCGCGCCAGGATGGCACCAGTCGGCGACGCCGTGAACGCGAGCAGCAGTGCATACGCGCCCGTCATGAGCAGCAGATACTGCAGCAGCTGCGGGTGCGGCGTCAGCACCGCCAGCGTCACCGTGATCGCGAGACTGCCCCAGGCCCATGCGCGTCCATCGCGCACCGCGCGGTGCACAAAAAAGAGCGCGAGCGGCAGCAGCGCCGCGACGAAGATCTTGCCATCGTGCCCCGGCGACACGAGTCCGGCGACATTGCCGCCCATTTCGTACGCCAGCCCGCCGATCAGCGCGCCGAAGAACCCGAGGCCAAGGGCCCGGCGCAGGAACAGCCAGGTGAAGCAGCCGGCGAGGAAGACGTGCATCGTCATGCCCCACGTCATCGCCGCATCGGTCGGCATCAGCAACCGCAACAGGAACGTCGGGTAGAAAATGTCGCCGTGCATGGCCGCCACGTACGGCAGACCGCCAAACAGATATGGATTCCAGAGCGGAAATCCGCTCCCGTTGCGCATTGACTGCGCAGCGAAATCGCGAAAGGCGAAACCGGCGATGTACTGATCGCTGTTCTCGTTGAGCAGCGTCAGCCCGCCAAGGGCCGGATAGCAAAGCGCCAGGGTGCCGATCGCCATCACGACAATCGCCAGCAGTGTCTCGCGGCGCGACGTCGCCTCAGTCATCGGCGCGTCTCCTCGAGCTATCGCTTCTCCATCGCGTCGCGCACGTCGAGCAGAATCTCGAAGTACAGCTGCTCACGACGATAGGCAAAGTCGAGCGATGCCATCGCATTTGGATCCGCCGTCTCCTTGGCGCGATCGAAAGCTTCGCGATACATCTCTTCGAGGTTGGCGAGAATACGTTCACGGGAACGCGACATACGAAGGGCCTCGAGGGCTTTGAAGTTGAGTCGGGGCGGGAGGTCG
>Ga0163144_10005234_pt1 | contig 28874 bp, 20 predicted proteins | sample OliLak19BULKMAT1_FD_123175 | JGI IMG/M metagenome (GOLD analysis project Ga0163144, IMG submission 123175) | Freshwater microbial mat bacterial communities from Lake Vanda, McMurdo Dry Valleys, Antarctica - Oligotrophic Lake LV.19.BULKMAT1 | ecosystem: Environmental > Aquatic > Freshwater >...
AAAAGAGAAAATGGAGTTTGAGCCGACACGAGCAAGGGTATTATCCTGAAAACGGAGCTCAGCCCGTGAGTCCTGTCCGGTCGTGAGGACATCGCTGCCTGTGATGGATTCTTTAACCTTGGCTGATTGGGCTTTTTGACTGTCTTTTGAGACTTTTACATCCTTCACCACCTCCGTCACGACTGCTGTCTTAAATGGCGTGGCCATACACAGCGAGTTCAAGGAAATCACTAGGACAATCAGAGTACAAAAATATTTCATATTGTAATTCATAGGGATGGGAAAATTAACAAAGTATAGCTAGAAGCAATTAAAACAAAATTTATCTTATTTTACAAACCTAAAGTTAGATTATAATTAGACCATAATGTAGCAGTTAATATAAATATTCTTGGTACAAAAACTTCATTTGTGAAATGTGATAATTTCTGTTTTATTCAGTTTTCTTATGAATTGGTATGTGAGACTTCTACAATATTTAAAACCTTACAAAACAAGGTTTATAGCTGGGATAATTTGCGGGATTCTTTATGCGGCATCGAATGCGGGACTCATAGCTGTGACAAAGGTGGTTACCGAGTATATTTTTCCTCCCTCGCAAACATCTAATATGTTGGGACGTCAGGATGAGAATGGATCGGCTAAAAAGGTATTCACCGTATTTCCAGAGTTCGAAAAGCATTTGAATGGGATAAAAGACATGGTGCGATTGAGATTCATGGGATGGCTGCCTGATCCCCAAGAAAAACTAACTTGGACCTCTACATTACTTTTAGCGCTATTAATACCTGGGATCATTGCGATCAGGGGGATATTTAATTATTTGAACGGTTATCTTCTCAGCTGGGTGGGTGTCCGGGTGGTCATGGATATTAGAAATAATCTTTATGAACATATTTTGAATTTATCCATGGCCTTTTATACAAAGAGCTCTACCGGAGACTTGATCTCCAGGATCAATAATGATACAGGACAAATCCAGCGTGCGGTGGTGAATCTGGTGGCAGATCTGGTCAAACAGCCGCTAACCTTGATTGGGGCATTAGTGGCTCTGGTTATGTTGAATCCGACATTATCACTGCTGGCATTCGTTTTTTTCCCATTGTGCCTGCTTCCGATTGTGGTTTACGGGAAAAAGGTCCGTATTGACAGTCGTGCCAGCCAGAAAAACCTCGGTGAATTGCATAGCATTGTGCATGAAAGTTTTACGGGAGTACGTGTGGTAAAAGCATTTTGCCGTGAAGATTATGAAATTGGAAAATTCAAAAATAATTCCAATAGGCTGATTTATCATACGATGAGAATTGTTCGTTCAAATACCATATTAAGCCCGATTATTGAGATGCTGGGGGCCATGGGGGTCAGCATGCTTTTTATCTATATATTCTTGAGTGGAATGGATCCTTCTGACCTTTTTGCATTCATGGCGGGTATGTTTGTGCTTTATAGTCCGACGAAAGCCCTCAGTAAGATCCATCTTACATTACAAAATGCAGCAGCAAGTGCTGAACGCATTTTTGAGATTATTGACCAGAAACAAACGGTGGGAGATAAACCCGGGGCCTCGGTTTTGCCACGTTTCACATCTGATATACAGCTCGAAAATATATCTTTTTGTTATGCCGAGGAAAAAGTGTTAAAAAATATTAACCTAACGATTCCTAAGGGGAAGATTATCGCATTGGTGGGAAGAAGCGGGAGTGGAAAAACGACGATAGGCAATTTGCTCTGCCGCTTTTACGACCCCACGGAAGGAAGGATATTGATTGATGGAACTGATATCAAAGAGGTGATCCAATCATCATTACGCGGGCAGATCGGCATAGTTTCGCAGGAAACGATTCTCTTTAATGACACGATTGCAGCCAACATTGCCTATGGAAAACCTGATGCGACTCATGAACAGATCGTCAGGGCTGCACAAATCGCTCATGCTGAAGGGTTTATTAAAAAAATGCCTCACGGGTATGATTCAAAGGTGGGTGAAAAGGGAATGCAGATATCCGGTGGACAGAGACAGAGAATCGCCATAGCCCGTGCGATCATTACAGATCCGCAAATCCTGATTCTCGACGAGGCGACTTCTGCCTTGGACACAGAGAGTGAGAGGGCGGTACAAAGGGCCCTTGATGAAGCCTGTTTGGGAAGGACAGTGATTTCGATTGCCCACAGGTTAAGCACAATTAAAAATTCCCATGAAATTTATGTCCTCGAAAAAGGGTGTATTGTGGAATCCGGTACCCATGAGGGGTTACTTGCGCAAAAAGGGATTTATGCAGGTCTGTATCAAGACGAAGAAGAATAAGGGATTATCTTGGCGGTAGTCCTGACTGGAAAAAATGTCATGAGTAAATTATCTATGAAAAACATTAATCAATCCGAAAAAGTGGTAATTTCGGCTTTGGATTTCTGTAGGAGTAAATCCCTCAGACGTACCCGTTCATTGGAGGCGCTCCTCCTGTATCTGGCGAAAAACGACCGGCCTGTGTCTTGGGCAAAGCTTGCGGAGGATCCTGATCTTACCGGAACCTGTGATCCTGCAACTATTTTCCGTTTGCTCCGTCGCTTGGAAAAAATCGGTCTTGTCCGTAAACTTGGACTTCATACGAGAAGCATGCATTATTTCTTGAATGCGCCCGGTCACCACCACCGTGACTATTTAATTTGCTCGAATTGTGGTGATATAAAGGATTTGGATATACACTGTCCGGTGAGTAAGCTCGAAGAGGATATTGAAAAGAAATCAGGATTTAAAAATCTTTACCATGAATTAGAATTTTATGGGGTTTGCCCGGATTGCCAAAATTAAGGTTTCTTTTTCTTTTGTTTGTTTACTGGTACCGGGAATGGTTCCGGCGGAGTGGTAAAATCGCCGCCAAGCGCCAGAAAAAGATCCACCCTGTTTTCAAGACGGAGTCGCTTGATGGTCAAAAGGGACGACCGAGAATTGAGCATATTCCGTTGGGCCTCCTGTAATGCGATAATATCGGTTTGGCCTGCTTTATATTGTTCCTCTGCAATTGAATATGCCTGTTTGAGCAGTTGGTATGCCTCGGATTGTAACACCTCCCGTTCTGCAAGCGTATTTTCTTTCACGAGAACAATTTCCACTTCCTTAAAAGCATTTAAAACCAGTTGGGCGTATTCCATAGCCGCAAGTTTTTGTTGGGCTTGGTTAAATTGGATTTGACCAGCGATCCGCCCTCCCTCAAAAATTGGTTGGGTAAGATTCCCGATGATATTCCAGAAGGTTGTTTCATTATCAAAAATACTTTTCAGATTCTCAGATGATGTCCCGATTGATGATGTCAGGCTGATTCTTGGCAGTCGTTCAGCCTTGGCTGAAAAAACCCGATTCTCCGAGGCAAAATACCGCCATTCTGCCGCACGCAGGTCGGGACGTCTCATCAGTAATTCAGACGGAAGTCCTGCAGGTACCTTTGCTATTAATGGAGGGAGTTCCTGATAGCTGCTAATCGTCCCGCCGGGAAACCGGGCCAGAACCACTTCAAGATCACGTTTTGCCTTTTCGAGATTTTCCTTCCGTTGGACAAGATTAATCTCTGAGGCTTTAAGTGTGGCACCGATGAGCTTTACATCAAATTGGGAGGTTGCTCCAAATTTAAAACGTTCTTCTGTCAGATCATAGGTTTGTTTAATGGAGACGACATCGTCTTGGGCGATTTTGACTTGTAATTCGCTTTCTACCAATACAAACCATGATTTAGCAGCCAAACCAGCGAGGGAGAGTCGTGCCCCGGCATAGTCGAGCTGACTGGCGATTGACTCTGCCGCCGCCGCTTTTTTAGTCGCCCGGATTCTTCCCCAAACATCAATTTCCCAACTAAGATTCAAGGAAAGCGCCCCGGAATCGATGGGGTTTAGATCCACCCATGGTTGATCGTTACGTCCTCCTTGCAAGCCCGCATTTGCATGGGGATAAATATCTGCTCCCGCAATTCGGGCATTTGCTTTGGCCGCCTCCATCCGGGCAGCCACGGCTTTAAGGTCGAAGTTTTGAGAGACAGCTTCTTGGGTGATTTCCACTAGTTTTTTATCATTAAAAGTCGTAATCCAATCATTCTGGACCGACCCCTTATTATTATTCCCGGCTGCAGGCCATTGGCCGGGAGTATTGACAGGGCTTTCCGTAGGTTGTTTTTTGGGAAGAGCACACCCGCTTATTGCCAAGGCAAAAAGTACGCAGAGAAAAAATAGGGGGATGTTCTTATTCATTCACAAAATCATAGATGATAAATTTTGAGGCCAAGGGTTTCAAAGTATCTTCATCAGACTTTTTATGGATAGGGTTCTGTTCATAGTTTCTGAGGGCTTGCAAGCTCTCGAACTCCATAGATACGCCCAAATCGTAACTAGAGTCAACGACAGGTCTTTCCGATTGAATCGCAGAACCCACCTGCACGGATTTGACGCCTGGAATTTTTAAAACCCCTTTTGTCGCATTAATTAAAGCATCCCGAGAGTCCGAGGCCGCAGTTTCTTTTAACCAAATGATCACAATGTGCGTCACTGTTTTTGTTTGTATGGTTTGATCCGAAGCATCAACTCGGGCTACAAGAAATAAAATTAAAATAATGAGGTGAAATGCCAATTTCTGATTCTTCATAAAATCATTCCGAACTCAATGCGATCACGGGATCGAGTTTTGAGGCTTTCCGTGCCGGCCAAAATCCAAAAACGACACCGGTAGAAAACGCGCAGACAAATGCAACAATGATTGGCCAGAGAGTCAATACTGGTTTCGCTTCATTCATCGCAGGCCCATAAAGTGAAGCTCCTACCCCAAGGCCGACACCGATGATTCCTCCGATTAAACAGACAATCACCGATTCACTAAGGAATTGGAGCTGAATATCTTTGCTCCTAGCCCCTGAGGCCATGCGTATGCCTATTTCCCTTGTCCTTTCCACCACATTCACCAACATGATATTCATAACCCCAATGCCTCCAACAAATAGTGAAATTGCGGCGATTGATCCGAGTAAAATAGTAAAAGTTGATTGGGCTTTGATGGCATTATCCAGCATGAGGGCTTGGTTAAATATGCGAAAGTTTTCTTCTTGCCTTATTTTCATGAGCCCAGCACGAATATCTGTTTGGGCTTTGTTCACATTTTTAATGTCATTTACTTTAATGCCTATTTGACTAAGCGAAATGTTGCCAAAAAGCCTTGCACGAGCTGTGGTTAAAGGGATGAGCACGACATCATCTTCCCTGTCTTGGCCGGCAGCGGATCCGCCGCTGACTGTAACGACCCCGATGACCAGGAATGGACTATTATTAATGAGGATATATTTCCCCACCGGATTGATCTCTTCACCAAAAAGTGTATTTGATGCTCGAGCACCGAGGACTACTACAGCTGATGAAGTGCGGTAGTCATGATCATTAAAAAAATGGCCGCGCAGGAGGACTCGGTCCTCTAATTCGAGGAAGTCTGGTGTTAGTCCACTCACTCCTGTCCGGTGGATTTTATCTTGATAGCGGATGAGTTGGTTACCGATGAGCATGGGGACGATATGTTCAATATTATCGATTTTCTTGAGTTCGGTGACATCATTTTCGTTTAATTGTGCTTCTTCGCCCCTATTGGCACCGGGATAAACCCGGAGAATATTGGTGCCCATTTTCGTGATTATTTTCATTAATTCCGTTTTAGCTCCTTCGCCATAAGAGAGCATGGTGATAACTGATGTTACTCCGATAATAATCCCGAGCATTGTTAAAAAAGTCCGGAACAGATTTGCGCGTAGGGAACGGACTCCCGTTTTTGCCGCCTCGATGATATCCGAAAATGGTATACGGGTTGCGCTTGAGGAATTTTTAGTATTAACCGGAAGTTCATGCAAAGGAGTTACCCTGCCTTGCCCATTAAAGTGTGGATTCAATTCGTCAGAAATAATATTTCCATCCATAATCCGGATAATGCGATGGGCATTAGATGCAATGTCCGGGTCGTGGGTAATCAGGATAATTGTCTTTCCGCAGGCGTGGAGCTGGAGCAGTTTATCCATCACCTCAGAGCCGTTGTGGCTATCAAGCGCGCCTGTTGGCTCATCTGCCAAGATAATTTTCGCATCATTAATAAGAGCTCTCGCTATGGCTACACGTTGTTGTTCTCCGCCAGACATTTGCATGGGACGATGGGAATATCTTTTTTCTAAGCCTAAAGAACTCAGGATAGCCATCGCTTTCATATCCCTTTGGCGTTTTGGAACCCCGGCATAAATGGCAGGAACTTCAACATTCTCCAACGCAGAGGCGGTATTCAGGAGATTATATCGTTGAAAGATGAAACCATAAAGTAGGCACCTCTTTTCAGCCCTCTGATCCTCGGTCATTTCTTTAACAGGCTCACCATCGATTAAAAGGTTTCCCGATGAGGCTGTGTCCATTAATCCTAATAAATTCATCAATGTAGTTTTACCAGAGCCTGAAGGACCCATAATAGCCAGGAATTCACCTTCATGAATGACCAAATTGATTCCGTGTAGGACCTCTAGGTGGGAATCGCCGGAAGGATATGATTTTCGAATATCAGATAAAGTCAGTAAGGCTCGGGGTTCTTGGATATCAGGAGTTAAGGAGGCAGACGGGTTCATCGGAGTAAGCCTTGCAGCTGGTTTAACGCCACATAATCCTCGGACGTGGTTTTTTGGAGTCATCCTTGATTGGACCGACGACGACCTCATCACCCTCCTTGAGGCCGGATAAAATTTCAGCATTCAAACGGTTGGTGATCCCTATCTGTACAGGAATAACTTTGACTTGGTCGCCTTTTAGGAGATAGACGGTTTGATTTGTGTCGGGCGAGTTGGGGTTTTTTTTCGGATTCAGGGAGACTTTTTTCTGACTTTTACTGTAGTCCAATGCTTTTAAGGGCATTACAATCACTTGGTTGACTTTAGAAATCAAAAAATAGACTTGTGCGGTCATTCGTGGCATTAATGTGCCCTTATCATTATTTACATTAAAGAGTACATTGTAAAAGACAGGGGCATTTGTTGAGTCAGGGGTGGGTCGCACCTGTGTTACCTTGCCATAATATTTTTGATCAGGATTACCGAGAGTAGTAAAATAAGCCTCCATCCCAGAGGAGATTTTTGAGATGTCAGCTTCCGAGACTTTTGCCTGGATGGTCATGACTGATAAATTAGCCAGGCGCATGAGATTGGGAGTGGTTTGGTTTGCATTGAGAGTCTGGCCTTCACGTGCGAGAATATCAATAACCGTGCCATCAATGGGAGCAAATATCTTCGTGTAACCAAGATTTGCCTGGCTGGCTGCAAGTGTCGCGTCTGCCTGCTTGATTTGGGCCTTAAGGGACTCTAGATTGGCAAGTGCCTGTAGATGAGTAGATTCAGATTCTTGGGCGACTTGTTCGCTTACTGCATTTGCCTTGAGGAGTTTTTGATTGCGGCTATGGGTTTGCCCGGCAAAAGATGCAGCTGCTTCCCTAGAGTCAAGCTGGGCTTTGAGGTTGAGAAGATTAGCCTCATCTTCTTGTACTCGTGCCAGATATAACGCCGGGTCGATTTGTGCCAGTAAATCGCCTTTTTTGACGATGTCGCCGATTTTACAATTGATTTTTTGGAGTGTGCCTGACACTTGCGCCCCGAGATCGACATACTCACTGGGTTCTAGCATACCTGTGGCTGTGACGGCATTTTCGATATCTGCCTTGATGATTGATTCCGTTATCGGGAGCTCATTATCATAGGACGGGTTATTACTGAAATAACGATATATCCCATATCCCGCTATCCCCATTATCAAGAATAATATGAGGGTTTTGACAGGGGTTCTCTTTTTGGAGTGGGAGGAGACTGACATTGGAAAATAGTCACTGTGTGTTAACGCTCCATAACAAGGGGCGCTCATTCTCGATTATTTGACTTGTAAGAGTTCAACTTCAAAAATCAAGGTGGCATCAGGAGGGATACGCCCTGGAATCCCCTTTTTACCATAAGCTAATTTTCCGGGGACTATGAGTTTTCTTTTCCCCCCGACTTTCATTCCTTCAACTCCCTCATCCCAGCCATCGATGACTTCACCCATGCCGAGTTTAAAAACAAACGGGTCGCGACCGATTGAACTGTCAAATACGGTGCCATCTTCAAGTTCCCCCTTGTAATTGACTTTTACCCGGTAACCAACGGTTGCCAGAGCACCATCTCCCACGACGAGGTCGATATATTTAAGACCATTTTTGAGCTCGACAATTTGTGGTTTTCCGTCGGGGGTTTTTGCAGGTGTCGCCGCCACGCTGGTAGATTGGTTTGTTGTTGGTGTGGCTGGCGCGGACGGGGTAGTTGAGCTCTGCGCGGAACCCTGGTTAATCATTGCTAAAGTTATTACACTGATCAAAAGGTATGTTTTCATGAGATGATAGGTTACATTGTCCTGACGGAATCGCAAAACCTAAAATTCAAAAGATTTCTATCATTATTACTCGGTCAGCGATGATTGGATAGAAAATCCAATATTTTGGTTAAAACCTCCTTAAAATGAGTCGCTTGAACCAGATGTCCACAATCAGCATAAATCACCAATTCAGAGTTTGAGATGAATTGATGGAGCTTTTCTCCTGTTATTGACGGAATGATACGGTCATTAATTCCAAAAATAATCAATGTAGATTGGTTGATTTGGCGGATTTGTACTTCTGAAAGGATTTCAGTGCGAGTCAGCATTTGATTAATCATGTCTTGAATGGCATCCCTGCGGTTGGCCATGAAGTGATACCAGTCACGCAATATCCATCTATTGAGCACAGGAGGATGATAGATAAGGTATTTCAAGAGGCGGTTCATGTCTTCAGTCTTCTCAGGCAGGAAAATCTCGGGGGGAGGGGGATCAAAGTCGATACCTGCAGGGGCCAGTAGAATGATCTTTTCAATTTGTCCGGGGTGTGTCAGGCAGTAACTCATTGTGATCCATCCACCCATGGAGTTGCCAATGAGCACAGGTTGTTTGATCCCTTGGATTTTAAGGAAGTCATGCACGAGTGCGACATGGTTTTCGATGGATTGCTTGAAATTGACTTTCCGAGATAATCCGAACCCGGGTAAGTCTAGTGAGATCACCTCATGCTGGGAAGATAATGAGATAGCCAGATTGGCAAAGTCTTGTATCGTGCTGCCTCCTAATCCATGGATGAGAACAATTTGTTTCCCATGCCCGCCTCTCCAATAGGTGATATCACCACACGGATGATGCCAGACTTTTTTCTTCAAGCCATGGTACCAAAAGGAAAATCTTTTGCTCCAGATGAGAAGATCGAATGGGCCGGGAATATGCATTAAGAGAAAAGTTGTTTGATTTTGATTTGGGTAAAAAGTTTTTTGATCGCTGAAGCGTCACTGACGGATGATCCCGGACACATAGCTGTAGCTGTCCCACAAGCTACAGCCATCGCAAGTGCCCGGGGTACTCCTCCCCCTTGATCCCAGCCAGCGATTGCCCCGGCAATGGTACTGTCCCCCGCGCCTATCGTACTTTTGATCTGCACTGCGGGGCTACGAGCATGCCATACCCCCTCGGCATTAACCCATAACGCACCATCCGCATCCAAGGTGAGGAGAATGTGGGAGATACCGGTACGGAGTAACTTTCCCGCTGATGCTGCAAATTGCGCGATCGATCTTGGGTTATCCCCGGTTAATCGTGATAACTCATGGCGGTTCGGCTTAACCAAGAAAATCCTTTTCCCATTCCTTTCAAGGAATTTTTTTGATTCACCATCGTAGATAATCTTTGTGCCAATAGCACATGCCTCAGTGATCATTTTGATAAAGATGTTTTCATTTAATCCTGGAGGAAGACTCCCTCCAATCGTTACCCACGATGATGTATTAATGGATTTGGATAGGTGTTTTTTGATTAGTAGAGATTCTTTTAGGCTGATTTTAGGCCCTGAACTATTAATTTTATATTCTTTTAAGTGCGAAGTCCCCACTAAAAGGGTGATATTCTCGCGGGTTTCCCCAGAAATAGGGACCGTGGAGAGACGTAAATGACCTTTATGACAAAGCTCAGAGAATTGATGCCCATTATTACCGCCGAGGACCACGAAAGCCCTATTTTCGATCTTCAAGACATTCAGGACTTTGCTGATATTAATGCCTTTTCCGCCGGGTTCGGGCGGATAAAATTTCGAGAAAACCCGGACATTATGTCGGAGCTTGTCCACAATCAGGGTTTTATCAATAGAAGGATTGAGTGTGATTGTTATAATCATGGATAAACTTGCCCCCTCATGAAATCGGGACACAAAAAAAAGAGAGAGGGGTTACCTCTCTCTTCGATTTATTCAAAAAGAGTAATTACTTTTTCTTTTTTGCGGCTACTTTTTTCTTGGCTGGCGCTTTTTTTGCGGCTTTCTTCACAACTTTCTTAACAGCCTTTTTGACCGCTGATTTTTTAGCTTTTTTAACAGGCATGCATATTCACCCCCTTCGTTCCTCGAAAAGAGGAAGTGCAAGTAATGCTTGCACACAGAGATACATAAAAAATCTTTCATCAATCGTCAATACTAGAGTCACATTCAGGTGAATTATTTTTTACATGTTTATTTTTATTTTCTCCATGATTGAAGAGGGAATTTAAAATGAAAAACACATGTCTTGGTGAGTTTTTTTTTAATTTATGAAAAATATTTTTAAAATACACCTGTTTTCAAAAGTGTGATTCATCCTTTATTTACAGCATGATTATGATTTTATATTTTTATTATCTTCATGTTATTTTTCATTTTTTATTTTCTGATGAAATCAACCTTATTGAAGATGAAATATTTTTTAGGGGTTACTAATGATCCCGTGTAGATGAATAAAATATTTTTAAAATATATTTTTAAAAATCATTTTCCTGATACGAATCTCCCTCTTTCAGACATGTAATACTCGGATGTGAAATTGATTTTGATTCTAGCGTCGTGTCGTTTGATGAGTGAAATGATATGAATTTCCATGCTGAAAATGGAAATCCAATACGATACCCACGCCGTATTCCATCCCCCCTCTAAAGGAGGGATGAGATCTTCCTGTTAGAGCTCCGATTAAGCCGGCGGAGTATAAGGTGAACATGTCACCGCGAGCATCCACAGTAAAAACCCGATGACAAATGTACTATTCTTTAATCAAAGTAGTTTCGATCGCTGTCCATTGTCCGCTTTTATTCTTATTTAGCCTAAAAGTCGCGATGGAGTAAGGTTTGATTTCTCCGAGTTTAACCATTTTTCCAAGCCACGAACAAGTTGCCTTTGTTTTCCTCCCGGCGGTTTCTTTGAGGCGGATGATGATGCTTTTCTTGTCAGGAGACGCCTTTAAAGCCAATAAAGATAGATTTTTAGCCTGAATAGAGAGTAAACCGCCAGAGCGAGGCCATTCCCCCTTGCTCGGAGGAGCAATTTGCGTGAAGAGTGGCTGCTCAAGCTGGTCAGATAGTCTTTCAAGATTCATCTCATCAGTGGTCAGAATGAATTTGAATTGGTGTTCACCCAAATCCTGGACGGCTGCCCAAGGAAGTCCTTCCGCAGAGATATTATCACTCTGGGCGTATCTGCTTGAACGGAGAAGTGAAGCCCTGAAAAGGTTATCTTTGATGTCGAACCCGTATATCGAGTCACTGGCAAAACCCAAAAACCCCTTGGCTGAATCAATCTTCACCCATCGACCACCAGGCACCTCGCCACTTGGTCCCCGTTTTACTGTGCCACCGGGCACCTCAAATTCCGCACTTTGCGTATCACAAGGCAGGATCATTTTTAAACGGGCAGCTCGTTCATTCCACAAAACGCGGGCATGGCAATCAATGGCATCCCGGTCAGCATAAAGGCTGATGGTTAAATCAATACCTGAGTAACCAGCAATATATTTCACCCAGAGAGTTGCTTTTTCAGGGCCTTGGTCCAGGATTTTCACATCGGAGATATGCCATTGATGGATGACTTTAGAGACATCAATGGATTCGGCCTCTTCAAAGTGGCCACCCCAAGAGCCGAAGACATCTTCAAAAGTCTGAAAAGTCAGACCGTCATGGTCAAAGAGACTCTTACCGTTTTTAGTAATTTGAAGTCCTCGTTTTCCCTTATAAGCTTCGATCCGGATATCCTCCGAGCAAATTGCGTGGCCATTTTCGCCCCAGACCCCGTGTGACATGCGTGTGGGATTCTCAGAGCCCTCGACCCAGCCAGCTTCGACGACAGTCCATCCAAAAGCCGGGATTTTGACGGGGACGACAAGTTTTGTACGCCAAGCGTCCTGTGGAAAGAAAAGATGGTCAACGGCTATTTTTTGATGGGGTAAGACTTTGCCATTTGCATCAGTGACACGGACGGGGACCTCACTGGCTTTTGTGCGGTAAGCCCAGACGGGACGATAATCGAGATTGATTTCGAATTCGACCGGTCCGGAATATTCATAGGGATGAGGATTCCAGATAACGATGGGAACAGCGCTGGGGAAGTTCCCTTCAGGTTTATTGACCGTTGTGTCGATTTTTTCACTCAGGAGGTTTAATGCGTGGAATTCTTCCTTTTGCGCTAGGTGAAAGGCCATGCTCGTCCAAGCCGATTGATCGATATAAGTGCGTTCCACACTGGAGCCCGGGAGAATATCGTGGAAAGAGTTAAAAAGGATCGACTCCCAAGCTGTATCAAGCTTGTTGCGTACCGTTTTCTTGTCCTCAACCGCGGCGGAAATGGCAGTAGCTGTATTTTCAGCACGCATAACCTCATTCTCTGCTTTTCGGTAAAGGTTCTTGAATCGGCCCATGGATACATAACATCCCCGCAAACAATAGCCGAGGTCACCTTTATGGGTGGGGAGAAAGTTCTCACCTTTTTGCAGGGCTTCTTCCTGGAGATCATCGATCAGGCGGTGGAGCCCGGAATAGATGACTTCTACTTCAGGATGTGATTCTTTCCATTTTTCAATGTCCAGAATGTGTTCACGGATGGGGCCACCGCCATGGTTACCGAGGCCGAAGTAAACAGAGCAATTTGTCAGGTTGAATTTGGAATAGTGTTCTAAAGCAATGTCGAGTCTCTTCCCCATCTCATCACGTTCACAACCATACCAACCTGTTTCATTCCGGTAGCTGAGGATTTTTTGTCCACTCGGGGCTTCCCACCAGAAGGCGGGTTCGGGCAGTGGCATATATTCCCTTTGGGGACGTCCGAAACAATAGGCATCGAAACCTGATGCGAGTAAGATCTCCGGTAGTCCCGCACTATGACCAAAGGAATCAGCTGCCCAAGCCACATTCACCTTTTGCCCGAAAGTTTCGAGGAAGTAACGTTGGCCTTTTTGATAATGACGAATGAAAGTTTCCGTTTGCGGGAGATTCGTGTCTGGTTGGATATAGGATCCGCCTACACAATCCCATCTTCCTGCCTTGACCATTTTTTTAATGCGCTTGAATGTCGCAGGGTCGTATTTTTCCAGATGTTCGTAAATCGCTGATTCACCACGGATAAAGGTCAATTGGGGGAATTCATCCATCAGGTCCAAGACCGTGCGGCAAGTAGTGATGGCCTCATTCATGCCTTCACGCCAGTCCCATAACCAGACAGGATCAAGATGGGCATTTGGGATCAGGTGGAAACGGAATTTTGCAGGTGTGCTCATAAGGACTCTATTCCTACAAAACACCCCTGTCTTGTCGAATCAAATCCGGAAGAGACATACAGGCTACATCCTGTAGGTGATGCGTGCCTTAGTCAGATCGTAAGGGGACATCTCGAGGGAGACTCTGTCACCGATACCGATCCGGATAAAATGTTTACGCATCTTGCCCGATATGTGGGCGAGTACCTCATGGCCTTGCGAGAGCTTCACACGGAACATTGTCCCTGCGAGCACCTGCGTCACCACACCTTCCATTTGAATCACGTCGTCTTTGGCCATAAATTTGAGATTGTATTGCTAGCTTGATTTGCCGATTTATCAAGCCTCTTTCTTCATCAGGCTCAAGATAGCCTTTTGGACATGGAGCCGATTTTCCGCTTGGTTGAAAATTGTGGCGGCGTTTTTCTCGAAACATCCTTCGCTAATTTCCTTCCCGCGATAGGCGGGTAAACAGTGCATGACGGCGGTGTCTTTGCCTGTTTTTGCGAGCAATTCATCATTTATCTGGTAGTCGCCCAGCTCATCGATTCGTTCCTGAGCTTCAGATTCTTTGCCCATCGAGACCCAGACATCCGTATAAAGCATGTCGGCACCTTGTACGGCGGCGGTTAAGTCTTCAGTTAGAATAATTTTTGCTCCTGGCACGGACAATTTGCGCGCCCGATCGAGAATCAGCGCTGAGGGTTGGTATTTTTTCGGAGCTGCCAAACGCAGTTCAAAACCCAATTTCGCCGCTGCAAATACCCACGAGACAGGCACATTACAGGCGGCATCCCCGATAAACGTGATGACACAGTTTTTGATTAAATCCTCGACATGGCCTTTTTCGCCTCGTTTACGCAGGATCTCACCGAAGGTGAAAATATCAGTCAGGATCTGGCAGGGGTGTTCATCATCAGTCAGTGCGTTAATTGTCGGGATATTGCCATACTGCGCAAATTGCTCCACATCCGCTTGGGCAAATGTGCGGATGATAGCCCCGTGGATCATACGTCCCAAGACACGGGCGGTGTCCTTTATCGGTTCACCGCGGCCGAGCTGTATGTCATTGGCATTCAGGAAAAGGGCTTCCCCTCCTAGCTCGCGGACACCGACTTCAAATGAGACACGTGTGCGTGTCGATGATTTGGAGAAAATCAAACCCCAAGTCTGCCCTTTAAGTGGTTGGGAGGAATGTGATCCCCGCTCCTTCTTTACAATTTCAGACAAGGCAAAGACTTCTTTGAAATCTTCCAGTTCCATTGTTTCAAGCGAAAGTAAATGATTCATGACGAGTGACTCCTTTTGATTTAGGGGAAATGATTATGCACCCGGTTTCAGGACAGAAGAAATGATGCCAAAGGCTTCATCGATTTCTTCGCGGGTGGTGTTATAGGCGGGTAAGAGTCTGATCCGGTGTGTTCCAGACGGAATCACAATTAATCCCTTTTCCATCAAGGCGGTAATGACGGGTTTAGCTTCCTGAGTAAGCTCAATACCAATCAGGAATCCGAATCCGCGAACGGTCTTGATCGCATTGTGTCCGGTTAAAGTGCGCAATTTGCCCAAGAGGTATTCACCATTGGTATTAATATTCTCTACAAGATTTTCTTTTTCGATGATTTTAATCACACTCAAAGAGGCCGCACAAGCCAGGGGGTTTCCCCCATAAGTCGTGCCATGCATGCCGGGTTGGAGTGAGTCCTGGTACTTTTTACGGATCCAGAAGCATCCGATGGGGAAACCACCACCGAGGGATTTTGCCATGGAAACTGCATCGGGGATAAACTTTTCAGCGTCAGGATGGCCTTCTAGGATTTTTTCATAGCTCTGGAATTTGCCCGTCCGCCAAAAACCGCACTGCACAGCATCGATCATGAGGAGTATTCCGTGTTTATCGCACAATTTGCGCAGGCCCAGAAGGTATTCGGCTGTGGCCGGTATGATTCCAATCTCGCCTTGGATCCCCTCGATCAAGATGGCGGCTGTCCGTGGGGTGATGGCTTTTTCCGCTGCTTCAAGGTCGTTATAGGGGACATGGACAAATCCGGGTACGGCAGGATCAAACCCCTTTTTGATTTTTTCCTGCCCCGTCGCCGCAATACCAGCCATAGTCCGGCCATGGAAAGAGTCGAGGGCTGTAATGATCTCGTACCTTCTCTCGTCACCCTCTTTGCTTTTGGCATTAGCTGCGATCCGAGCGAGTTTATAAAGGCCTTCATTAGCTTCCGCACCGGAATTACAGAAAAAGATTTTGCCCGGGCCCATGAGTTTAACGAGTTTCTTGGCTAGTTTCCCCTGGGATTCGGTATAATAGAGGTTAGAGACGTGAATGAGTTGTTTGGCCTGCTTGGCAATCGCACGTGCCATGGCCGGGTGTGCGTGACCGAGGCAATCGACAGCGATCCCACCTCCGAAATCCAGATACCCCTTTCCATTAATATCCCATACCCTGCGACCGTCACCTTTGGTCAATACAAGGGGAGTCCTTCCATAACTAGGAACGACATATTTCTCGAAGTCATTAAGGATTTTTTGTTCCGCAGGATTTGCGGGTGGAGTGGGGGTCTGTGTCGTAGTCATGATTTAAGGATTTGAGTGCCGATTCCGGAGTCGGTGAATATCTCTAAGAGCATGGAGTGGGGAATGCGTCCGTCGATAAGATGGATCTTTTCCACCCCACTTTCCAAGGCTTTGATGCAGGAATTAACTTTCGGCAGCATCCCCCCGGAGATGACCCCGCTTTTTTTCAGGTCTTGAATTTCTTTGATGTTTAATGTCGGGATAACCGAGTTCGCATCTTTCGGGTCGAGCATAATACCATTTACATCCGAGATAAAAATCAGTTTTTTAGCCTCTACCGCGATGGCTGTCTGGGCGGCGGCGACGTCAGCATTAATATTATAGACCTCGCCTTGTTTACTTTTGGCTACAGGGGAAATGCAGGGGACGATTTCCTGGTGGATCAGATCCATGAGTGTGGCTGCCTTGACGCGGTGAACCTCCCCGACGAATCCAATATCGACTTTTTGGCCGTCAGTCTTTTCTAGCCACATTTTATCCGCCTCGAAAATATCTTTTCCGGAAAGTCCTTTTGCTTTGCCACCCAAACGCATGATTTTATCCACAATGGCGGGATTAATCACGTTTGAGAGCACACTATCCACAATATCAATGGAGGCTTTGTCTGTGACCCTCATGCCTTCGATAAATTCAGGTTTTAACCCGGCTTTTTGCATTTCGGCGGAAATGGCTTTGCCTCCCCCGTGAACGATCACGGGGTTAATCCCGACAGCCTCGAGAAAAACAATATCCCGTAAGGTACTCTCGACGAGCAGGGGATCTTCCATGGCGGCTCCACCGTATTTAATGACGACGGTTTGTCCCCGTAATTTCTGGATATACGGGAGAGCCTCGATCAGGGTCGCTGCCTTGTATTTGATTTCATTAAGCATAACAGATCAAAATCCTGGATTTTTTGGAAAGGGTGGATCCTATCCATTTAAGCCTGTATTGCAAGCTTCGGAATTGTTACTTTTGCGTGGGGGTAGAGGGATTAAGCACTTGAATCCCCTTGATTACGTCAATGGCGCGCTGGAGGCAACGGTCTCGGGGAGCGGTTGTTGCCGGTTCTACGGTTTTATTTTCCTTCTTCTTATTATTAGCCGCCTCGATCATATTATCGATTTCAGGGTTTTCATTCCGGACAAGGCTGGCCTCCGTCAATCGTTTGCGACTATCGGTCTCTATAATCCATTCGGAAATGTTGTTTTTGGTAGCGGCTTGGACAAGAATCATCCTTTCCGTTTCAAGGGCGGGGTCAACGCTAATATCGGGTTGGATGCCTTTGGGGAAAATGGGGGTGCCATGGGATGAAAGTGCCATTTCCGTGGCAATCCGAAGCCAACGCCCATTTTTGAGCTGCATATCATTATAGAGAGCGGCTTTACCGGAAGATTGGCTCCCGACGAGTAATCCGCGGTTTTGCTCTTTCAAGCTAAAGGCAAATGTCTCCGGAGCCCCGGATGTATCACTATTGATCAAGATCATGACCGGGATGTCCAGATTTGACTTAGGATTTTGGGCGGTGACATAAGTGCGCGTTACGACATTCTGGGCATTTTGAAGTTTAAAAAGATTCCTCCCTGGACCGACGAAAAATGAAGCGGCTTCTGCAGCGGCTTTAAAGTCTACACTTTTCGAAAATCGTGTATCGATGATAAAGCCTTTGGTTGTTACAGGCATTTTGCTCACGGCATCTTCGAGTATTTTGATGGATTCCGGGCTGAAGTCCGCCAAATAAACATAGGATATATCTCCTGGCATGAGTTCGCTGCGGGAAGGGGAGGGGCCTGGCTGATTTACTAGCTCGGGTTTTTTATCGGAAACTTCGAGTCCAGGCGAGAGGCTAGCCACGATTCCTGCTAGTGCAGCGGCATCTAGACTCGCATCGGTCACGGCGGAGGGCATGGCAAATTTAGACTTCAGGATGCCGACGACTTCACTGAGCTCTGTGTCGTTTAATCCCTTTTTGACGGAAATGGCTGCCTCCGTCTGTTTTTTCGGGCTTTGGGCGTGCATGAACACAGCCGGGGCGGCCATGAAGATCAAAAAAACCGTTATATATATGGGAGGGAATAATCTTCTCATAGCGGGATGACATTTACACCCTAGCTTTTTTTGGCCCTTCGTAAAACTTTTTTTATACCGGATCACGGTTCAGAGACGGATTTTCCACTTTTGGCAGCCTGTTTTTCCGAGCAAATTGCTTTGAGTCGTGTTTGAATTTCTTTGAATAAGGGTTTTCAAGGGGCGGGGAACTTGCTATTCCTAGCCACTCTTATGGAGGAGACCTCGGTATTTGCCAGTTTAGCGATTATGATTGCTGCCACAGTGCTGGTGGCATTGGTATTCCACCGCCTTCGGCAGTCGATGATTATCGCCTATTTTGTCAGTGGAGTGGTTATTGGACCGGGTTGCTTGAATTTTGTCCATGACGAGGAGTTGATTTCGTTAATGGCCGAGGTAGGGGTAATCGTGCTGATGTTTACCCTAGGAATCGAATTCTCGCTAGCGAAACTCAAGCGTTTGAAGCATGCCGCTTTGCGCGGGGGGACTTTTTATGTTTTCAGTTTAATGGGCGGGGCCTTGGCCGTGGTTTACTCGATGCAACAAATCTTTGCCCACGGTTCCCTCGGGATGGGGTTGATTTTGGGGTTAGTCCTAGCCATGAGCAGTACGGCTATCGCTATCCGTATGCTTGACGAAAGCGGGCAGATTAATACGGCCCAAGCACAGTTAGCGATCGGAACGAGTATTTTCCAGGATATCATTGTAGTCCCAGCCATGATCATCATTCCTGCCGTGATTTCCGGCGGGGATAATGTAACAGGAACCCTCTGGATGGCCTTTGTTAAAGCCGTTCTTTTCCTTTTATTTGCGTATCTCTTAGCTAAATTCGTCATCCCTTTTATCCTGGAATATGTCGCTGACACGCGGAGCCGTGAGCTTTTTACGATAATGGTGCTCGGGTTATGTCTGGGGATTGCTTTTGTGGGGAATTTGCTCGGGTTATCCCTTGCATTGGGTGCCTTTGTCGCGGGGTTAGTCGTCAGCGAATCCATTTATAGTCATAAAATCCTTGCGGATATCCTGCCGTTTAAAGATTTTTTTCTCAGTATTTTCTTTGTTTCCGCGGGTATGTTGTTGAATACGGAATTCCTTTTCACTCATCTCGGGTGGGTACTCTTGATTGCAGGGCTGGCTATTCTGTCGAAGTATATTATCGGGTTTATCGGAGGATTATTAAGTGGGTACACCCCCCGGGTGAGTTCCATCGCTTCCATGTCATTGGCGACCGTAGGGGAGTTCTCGTTTGTCCTTTTACAATGGGGAAAATCAAAGGGGTATATCGGGGACGATTTGTTCCAGCTTTTACTTTCTGTCACATTGGTGACAATGGGGGTGGTACCTATCCTATGGAAATGGGCGATGCCATTAGCCAAATGGATGGAGAAATTACCCTTTATCAATAGTGTCCATGGTTCCCCAATGTCATTCCACGAGACTGTCGAGGAACTGAATAACCATGCCATTATTTGCGGGTGCGGCCCGGTGGGGCAGAAGCTAGTGGATTATTTTAAAGCGACGCATAAACCCTTCCTCGTGCTTGAAATGAATGCGGGCACTGTGAAAGCCCTCCGACAGGATGGGGTTTTTGCGCTTTATGCCGATGCAGCCCAGACCGAGACACATAGCCTCGCGAGGACAAAAGAAGCGCGTTCCCTGATTATTACAATTCCTGACATGGACATAGCCTCGGCCATTGTGACCACCGCCCGGAAAATCAACAGGAACCTCTATATTGTGGCCCGGGTTAAATTTTCCGCTCAAGCCGAGGCATTACAAAAGCTCGGTGTGGACTCTGTAATCCTGGATGAACGAGAAGCCGGGCTCGAGGTTCTCCGCCGGATTATGGTGCGTGAAGGTGATGATCCCTTGGATGCCATCAAGGAAATCAGGGAACTCAGGATCGCCGAGGGAGATGGGATCATCTAGGAGTTATTCTGGAATGTCGCAAATCCAGGAGTAGTTTTTATCTTCACCCACCACCGAGGTTTACGGAAAGAATATAATCATGACACAAACACTCGAAAAGCTGGAAGCTCTGAAGAGCAAATTGCACGGGATGGGGCGTGTGCTTTTGGCTTACTCAGGAGGAGTGGACAGTTCATTTTTACTCAAAGTGGCTCATGACTGCCTCGGTGCAAATTGTCTGGGCATCATTGCAGACAGTCCCAGTATCCCCCGGCGGGAACTTGATGACGCCGTGCGCCTGGCAAAAGAAATCGGGGCCCACCTCAGGATTGTGAAAACTGGGGAGCTTGAGAATGGGGATTATGCGGACAATCCCCCGAATCGTTGTTATTTTTGTAAACATGAACTTTTTGACCAGATGACGCAAATTGCGCAGGCTGAGAAATGGGATACACTTGTTTATGGTGAAATGGCCGATGATGTGGGCGATTTCAGGCCGGGTGCAGCCGCTGCTGTGGAATTTGCCGTTCGTGCCCCGTTGAAGGAGGTCGGGATGACCAAAGTGGAGATCCGGGCTTTGAGTAAACAATTAGACCTTCCTACCGCCGATAAACCGGCCATGGCTTGTCTCTCATCACGTATTCCCCATGGTGAACCCGTCACGCAGGAGGTGCTGGGTATGATTGAAATGGCTGAGGAATTCCTGTCTTCGCTGGGGTTCCACGAATTTCGTGTCCGCCACCACCGGATGAGCGGGAATGGGATGGCCTTGGCGCGGCTGGAACTCGCCCCTGATGAGTTGGCCCGAGCCACAGATCCTGTCATGCGAGGGGAAATTGCGGCGGCATTCAAAGGCTTTGGTTATGTTTATATTGCATTGGATATGGAGGGGTACCGTCGCGGAGGGGGGATGGGCGGGGGTAATGTTTAGGATGAATCACAGGCAAAAGGCGATGTTCCTGATCTGTCACAAATTTGTAACACGCATGAACGGAAAATGTCATAATGTCCTAATCATGCCATTTAAATACTTTCGTTTTCCTTTCCTATTAATCCTGATTTTTCAGGCACATTTTTGTTTTGCTGGGATTGCCCCGTTTACCGAACGTCCGAAAATTGATTTTGATGAAGTCTATAAAGAACTCGCCTCCCAAGGAACTTGGGAGAAGCATCCAAAGTACCAATGGGTCTTCATCCCGAAGGCTCCTGCCTCATGGAAACCCTACCAGAACGGGCAATGGGTGTATTCTGATGGCGGATGGTTGTGGATGGGGAAAGAACCTTGGAGCTGGGTAACGGATCATTATGGGGCATGGGCCTATGAAAAAGGCCAGTGGAAATGGATTCCTTCCACAAAATGGTACCCATCGTCAGTGCTTTGGCAGGAAGCCGGGGATTTACTCGGATGGCGGCCAGTCAAGCTTGACCAATTTCAGGAAGTCATGGATGACATTGAGGTGTTGCGTATTCATGAGACGTGGAACGTGACTTTGAGGACGAATCTTGAACATCCGATCGATGCATCACTCATGGTCGCACCCGAGATGAGGGATGCCTTTCTGGTCAAAGCGGATGCTTGTTATCATATTTATAAGACTTACCGGGATTTTGAACGGGCCGGACCCGAACCAGCTAAAGTGTGGGTACGCACTGCTAAACCCCCAGTCGTTTATTCTATCTTCACCTTGCCGAAAAAAGACACCCCTCCGCCTGCTGGGGCTCCAACCAAAAATATTTATCTTTATCGCCCTGTTTTTGCCCAGGATGAAGATGGTATTTTTAGGCGGGTGAAAATTAATATTGAAGGAAAAAGGCCAAATGAAAAATCCAATATTTCAGAGGTCTTGAAGGGACTCTCGGTGGATGAAAAAGCCAAGCTCGATAAGATTCAAAAGCTGAGGGAAAATAAAATATCCGATCCAGTGCCGGTTACGGTAACGAATACGACAGATTCCCTTACTAATCAAACAGCTACGACACCCCCAACGACCATTGATCCTGCCACAAAAAGCTCCTCCCCACCCAAAAGCACAAAGGGCAGTAAATGATTTTACGGGAAAAGTAAGGAGAGTGATAGGGATACATTTTTCAAAAGTCTTGCGAATAATGGGGAAAAGGTTTACGTCATAGGGATATATGAGGTCCACTAATATCCTTCTGTCTACTACTCTATGCCTATTTTTAATGACGGCATTAAATGCCCAGGAAAATGCTGAATATAAAATCCAAAAGCTTTCAACCCTGGAAATTGCGGACAATACGCCACTGACCGATTTGGAGCCTTGGAAAAAAGTCCCCCTCCGTGAAATCAAGAGTGGAGATATCCAAGTCGCCAAAGTCGGTGCGGCCCATGATGGAAAGAATCTTTTTCTGGTTTATCTAGTCAATGATGACAGTCCTTTGAAAAATCGGGGGCAGGATCCTTATAATCATTATAAGGAGGGTGATAATTGTGATGTCATGATCGGACCTTTCCGTTCACCCGCCGGTGCCGTTTCAGAAGGTGACATGCGTATTCTTTTTACCCCGGTAGAGCCTGCTGTCGTGACCCTATACCGCCAAATGATGAAAGGTTCTGATCCTGATTTTCAAGTCGAGTTTAAATCCCCGGTAAGGACGATTATGATGGATTTTGTCGCACCTATGGAAGGGCTGGATATAGCTTTTAAGTTAATGGATGGTGGATATTCCTGTGTGGTTAAGATTCCATTTGAAAAAATGGGAATCCAATACCAATCGGGAACAAAAATACTTTTCGATCTGGGTGTACTCTCCTCAAATGATGGGGGGATCGTTACAGAAAGACGTGCCTATCTCTTTAATAAGAAAGCCAATGTCGTGATGGATGTCCCTACCGAAGCTGAGTTGACTCCAGCTGAATGGGGTCTTGCTGTCTTAGAGTAAGGTCGGGATATTTTTACAATTCCCCTATTCCTCTACAAAGGTTACCCCTCTGCCGCACAATTTGCGCGGGACGTAGAGATAAAAAAAGCCGCATCTAAAAATGCGGCTTTTTTCCTGAAATGGATAAATGACTTTTAGACTGTAGCTTTTTTCTTTTTCTTGCGAGTTCCCCAATCAATGGAATCGTAGTTGCTCCGGAAACTTTGGCTAAAGATATTCCGAGGGGCGTGGCCTTTTCCATTTTTTGAAGCCTCTCCTGTTTTTGCCGGTGAGCAGACTGCCGGTGTTTTACATTGTCCTGTAGCGCATGTACTTTCTGACATAATGTTTTTATCTCCTGTAAAATGTATTTAGTTTAACCTCTGCAAAAATCGTGCCAAGCGGTAAAATCCTATAAGTCATTAAAAAATCAAATTCAAGAAGTTGTTGAATTATTTTTAATTTTATAAATGAGTCATTTTGACTCGTCTCAGGGATTTTTTCGCTCAACACGAGGTGTTTAGCTGAGAAATATTCATTCCAAAATGACGATTTTAAGAATTCATGAAAATGATAAATTCTAGAATCAAGAATTTTTACTATTGCATTTTTAATGCATTTCCCCTTAAAAAGTAGGGAGGTTTGTCGTTGGGGAACATTTAACATATTTCAGAGTATAATGTACAAATTGAGTAATGTCATAGCAGCATGTTTATTTATAGGGCTTCTTGCCTTGAATATGGCATATTCCCAGCAGATGAGTTGGGTAAGGGATCCCGATGGCGTGTACAGGCAATATCCTTCAAATAAGGCCAGTAACCCTAATCGGCTGAATTCCAAACCGGCTTCAACAGTTCCTTTGCCGGTCATGCCGCAAATCCAAGTCCCTTCATTTTCTCCCCCACCCGTGACGGCTGCTACTATCCAAAATGCCAACCAAATGATGTGGGTCAAGGATGCTGATGGGGTCTATCGGCAAGCCGGCGGTAGCCCTGGTATGATGAGCCCCCGGGAGCAGCAACAGGCTGCGAGCCAGCCTCCGACGGATAATCCAAATGTTGATTACATGCCAAATTTTCGGCGTTTTTTTGTTGATGATACAAAACCTGTTTACAGTGGTGGCACCGCAGTGCCAGCTTCTGCCCCTCCTTCAAATGCTCCTTTAGTAAAACAACTCAAAGGGATAGTCTTTGTCTCATCTATCGAAGATGTCAAGAAATCGGGCCTTAATGATGTATCCGGAATCAAGGTTCAAGGACTCAAAGTCATTCGCAATTACAATTTCGGTGAGGATATGAGCAAGTATTTGAACCAGCCAGTCTCTTTGGCCTCCCTAAATGATGTTACAAAGGATGTGGTCAAGTATTACAAGAACGAGGGTTTTCCCGTGGTTTATGCATTTGTCCCCGAGCAAGATATTACCTCTGGAGTTGTTCAGGTAGTCGTAACTGAGGGACGATTAGGAAAAGTGAATGTGACTGGGAATAAATGGTTCAGTGACAGTATTATCATGAGTGGCATACGTACCCACCCTGGGCAGGTCATTAACGGAAATTCAGTTGATTCTGACCTTAAAGCATTGAATTCAAATCCTTTCCGTCAAGTAGATGCGGTTTACAGTCCCGGTTCTCAGCCAGGAGAAACTGATATTACCCTTGAGACCAAAGATCGTTTTCCCGTTCGTGTTTATACGGGTTATGAGAATTCGGGTAATGATTTGACGAGTAACAACCGTTATCTTGCAGGGGTAAACTGGGGAAATGCTTTCTTTATTGATTCCCTGTTAGATTTCCAGTTTTCATCGGCTCTCAACGGGGATGAGTTTAACGGCTATGCGGGGTCCTATCTCCAGCAACTGCCTTGGAGACATAGTGTCAGTGTGTACGGGAGTTATGCTGTGGCGAAACCGAATTTGCCTGCCCCATTTAACCAAACAAGTGATAACTGGCAAACGGGCGGTCGTTATGCGATTCCTTTGCCCACGATCCGTGCCTATCAACAACAAGTCCGCATCGGCTATGATTATAAGGATATTAATAACAATATCCAGTTCGGTGGTGTGGATGTTTTTAATACCCCCGTCGATGTTTCCCAATTTACCTTCGAATATAATTCCAGCTTGGCTGATCCCTACGGTGTCACCACATTTAATCCTTCTTTGGTTTGGAGTCCGGGTAAGATGACCAATAATAACAATGACTCCGACTTTAATGCGGCCCAACCTGGGGCAGCTGCAAATTACGTTTATGGCGTTGTCGGGATTGAGCGCCTGACCAAACTCCCTGCGCAATTATCCCTCTCAAACCGCTTGAAATTCCAATTAGCTGATTCAAACCTAATCGGGAGTGAACAATTCGGTCTCGGGGGGGCTTCGACTGTGCGTGGGTATCCTGAACGCGTGGTTAATGGTGACAATGGGGTGTTTTTCTCCACTGAGCTGAGATCACCCACCGTCAGTTTTGGCGATTTACTCGATTTTCCGCAGTTACAGGACGAATTGCAATTTTTGGTATTTATAGATTATGGTCATGCAGGGATGCATTCCCCTCAGCCCGGCCAGACTGCTGAGTATGACCTGTTGGGAGTAGGACCAGGCTTGAGATACCGGATTAATACCTATTTAACGGTTCGTTTCGATTACGGATTTCAGTTGCAGCGCAAAAATATTACGAATAATCCCGATTCGTCCATGGCGAACTTAGGGATTATTGCATCATATTAGGATTGTAAAATCATGTTGAGTAGTTTAAAAAATAAGGCTCACCAGAGCGGCATTATGAAAATGGCGAACACCATATTTTTAATTTGCTTGGGAGTATTTATTCCTGTGTTTACCCTTTTGGCCAACCCGACAGGTGAGCAAGTCGTCGGGGGAGGAGCCACTTTCGACCGTAATAACCCCAATGTCCTGAATATCACGACAGGGGACAGGGCGATTATTAACTGGCAGAGTTTCTCGATTAATCAGGGGGAAATGACGAAATTCCTCCAATCAGGTCCAGGGGCCGCAGTTCTAAATCGTGTTATTGGGGGCGATTCTTCAGCCATTATGGGAGCCTTGTCAGCCAATGGTCAGGTCTTCCTGATTAATCCTAATGGAATCATTTTTGGTAACGGGGCACAAATTAATACGGCGGGGTTTCTTGCTTCCACCATGGATGTAAACAACGAAAATTTCATGGCCGGTGGTGATTTGCATTTTGTCGGAGATTCAAGCGCCAAAGTCGTTAACCTAGGTAAAATCCAAGCTGACTCAGGGGATATCGTCATGCTCGCCCGGCAAGTGGAAAATCATGGACAACTCAATGCTCCTAAGGGTGGCGTTTATATGGCCGCTGGTAAAGAGGTACTACTGAGTGAAAAAGGTAAAGACCGTGTTTTTGTGAAAACGGGGTATAATGGCAATTCTGTCGTGGGTGACGGGGTAGTGAATAAAGGCTCCATAAATGCCCTCCATGCAGACCTCCAAGCCCAAGGAAATATTTATGCTTACGCGATCAATAACCAAGGCAGTATTCATGCTACGGGTGTCGTAAAAGAAGGGGGACGGGTTAAATTAACAGCGGGGGGCATCGGTAACGGAGCAGGAAATATTATCAATAGCGGATCAATTATGGCTGATAACTCCGGCGAAATCCTTGTAAAAGGTCAAAATGTGACCACTACGGATTCCTCGGTTATCCAGGCGAAAACAACTTCAACAGCGAGGAAAAGTAAAATAAAAATCGAATCAGAAGATACCACGCTAGTTTCCGGAGAAATCAACGCCTCATCTGATACGGATAAAGGCGGGAGTATTCAGATCACAGGAGTGAAAGTGGGGGCTATGGGTTTGCGTGCTGATGCATCCGGACAAACGGGTGGCGGAGAAATTTTACTCGGTGGGGATTACCAAGGCAAAAATCCTGATGTCAAAAATGCCCAAAAAACAACAGTGACAGCGGATACCAAACTCATTGCCGATGCCAAAGGTAATGGTGATGGGGGAAAAGTCGTCGTCTGGTCCGATGATACCACAAAGTTTTATGGTTCAATCAGTGCTAGGGGTGGTGTCGATGGAGGTAAGGGAGGTTTGGCTGAAGTTTCCGGTAAAGAAAATCTCATTTATCGTGGATCTACAGACCTTCGTGCATTTGACGGGACGGCAGGAACTTTACTCCTTGATCCGAAAAATATAACGGTTTCCGGTATTCCAGGGGCGGTGAATGCCTCCTATACAAACACAGTCAATAACCTTTTTGTGAATGATCCTACACTGGATTATACCTTCCTCGCATCGGATATCGTCAGTAATCTGAACCTAGCATCCATGGTGCTCCAAGCAAATAATGACATTATTATTGCCACAGATGTGATTGCGACCAATGGCGTTTTTGACCTGACTTTGCAAGCAGGACGTTCGATATTTATCGGCCAAGCCTCCGATGCGACCATTAGGCTCGGAGGTGACTTTACTGCGATAGCTAATGATAATGATATATTTGTACAAACGGCACAACGTGATGCAGGTGTTGGTGGATTTTTTATGCTGCCCGGGTCCACGATTGATACATCCCTTAATGCGGGAGATATTTCAATTGAGGTTCGTCAAGGTGCTGGTGCTGGACAAACATCAGGAAATATCGTCTTGGCAAATCTCAATGCTGGGGCGGGGGATGTTTTAGTCACAAACTCAGGAAATACAGCAGGAAGTAGCATTCTTATGGTAAGTAATAATGCTCAAATTGTTGGTAATTCGGTAAATTTTGGGATTAATAGTGCCGGGGCGGGAAGTAATACAACCGGTTCTATTGGTGTGTCGACTAATCCGATGATTGTTACAACAAGTACAAATGGAGTCTCTGCCTTTGGACAAGGAGGTGGTGTTCATCTGACGGCATCTCGATTTAGTGGAGCGGCTAGTACGAGTGTGAATTTATACGTAAGTAGTGTCGTAACAACTAACGGAGGAAACATAACATTAAGCGCCTTACAACCTACAACATTACTTTACATAAATGGACCAGTCAGTAATACAGCTGGCGGAATCACTACTCTCATCGCTGATGGAATGATAGTTAATACTAATGTGGTATCAACGGACCGTATCAACGTAATGCCTGCAAATCAGGCAAGAATGATTCTAGGATCAACAAATTTTGTTAATGGTATCCTTTCTCTTTCCACTTCAACATTAAGTAAATTTATTACACCCACCTTACAATTGGGTAGTAGTAATGTTACGTCGATTTCGTTTCAAAGCGATATTACATTTGTCCCAACAAACGTACAAACATTGACCCTTAAGTCTGGTGGAGGAATTTCTTCAGTTGCTAATATATTGACAGTAAGTAATTTTGCATTTGAAGCAAATGGTAGTGTTAATTTTGGGAATCTTGCTCCGATAGGGCCTTTGGTGGATGCATATACAATAGCAGGCCGAGTTACGGGAGCAGCAAGTATAGCCTTTGCAAATGCAGGCACAAATCTTGTCATTGGAGAAGTCGATGGTTATAAAGGATTAAGGACTCAGAATGGATCAATCACTGTCGAACAGGGTAATGGTGTGTTAACCATTGCTCATACAGTAACGAGTCCTACTGACTATGATATCGATGCCGGTAACTCGGCCGTAGTGTTTAGTATGGCAAATCCAACAAATGGCGTATCAAGTAATGGATTTTTCACTTTATCTTCAGGAGCATTGGTTCGTGGAGGATCTGGATCAATTTCGGCAGCACAAATTCAAATTAATACTAATGCTCTTTTATCGATAGGTTCAGGAGGTACATTGACAGCTGATCGTATGGATATTTTTGGAAGGATTGTGGCACAAAATACTGG
>Ga0163144_10005236_pt1 | contig 28864 bp, 26 predicted proteins | sample OliLak19BULKMAT1_FD_123175 | JGI IMG/M metagenome (GOLD analysis project Ga0163144, IMG submission 123175) | Freshwater microbial mat bacterial communities from Lake Vanda, McMurdo Dry Valleys, Antarctica - Oligotrophic Lake LV.19.BULKMAT1 | ecosystem: Environmental > Aquatic > Freshwater >...
CCTCATTCGGAAGTGTAATGATTGGGAGGGAATTTTTGGCGGATACGGCTGGTAAATATAGATTTGGGATGAATACTCAGGAGAAAGATGATGAGATTTATGGAGATGGAAATGAGATGGATTTTGGAGCGAGGATTTATGATGGAAGATTGGGGAGATGGATGAGTTTAGACCCTTTGCAAGCGAAATATCCTTCATTTAGTCCGTATAACTTTGCTGCAAACAATCCAATAATATTTGTTGACATTGACGGTAGAGAAATTATAAATCCTTATGATAGAAAAACTGATGAAAAAAATTATTTAAAAGTACAAAGAGCTATAGAAATAGTAAAGGTGACAAATTCACAGCTATATAATAAACTTAATGAATCGCCAATCAAAATAAACATTAATATTGGTAATTTATCTGATAAAATAAATGAGGACTTTACAAAACAAGTTGGAACCGAACAAATTACTAAATATATATCTGATGGTAATATTGATATGATTGCAGGCATGGAAAAACCTCTTCTTAATCCGGACGTGCAATATTCTGATAAACAATCATCTTGGTATCAAACTGAAAATAATGAATTTAAGTCTGAGCTAGCTGAAGCTGAAGCAAAAGCCAGTATAATTTCTTCAATAGAAATAACTTTGGATGATGGCTTGGATTATCAGTCCTCATTAGGTGGAGTGTTAGCCCATGAATTAGGTCATGCTGAATATGATCTGGACAATCCGCTTGATTATTATATTTATCATTTGGAGGGATCAGATAAATCAAATAATTATAAATCAAAATCCGAGAATGCCGCCAACATTAGAGGAAATGAGTTTGATACAGCATATAAGTCATTGGGAAAGGATGTAAAAAAGACTGCAGAGAAAAAAGCTTTAGAGTAAAATCATTAATGAAGAAAACTATACTCCTGATAATATCTATACTTTTAGTTTTTCCAAGTACTAGCCGGATAAAAAGTGAAATTGATACTGGTGTTACAATTTATTTAGTTAATAAACTCAATAGTTATTATCCTAAATGCCTTACTAAAGAGTGCGATATCTTTATAGATAAGAAAAATGAAACAAGAAAAATTGATATCCTTTTTGGGAATTTCTCAAATTTCGAATCTTATTTTAATAGAATTGTTTGGTCAGAATATATTGCTGGAATTATTAAAAGCAAGGATATAGAACTTTTAATCGCTAATAATGGTGAAGACTTAGCCTCATTTACAAATTTGATTAGTGGCAATGTCAGATTTAATATTACTTTCAAAAAAATTTCCATTTCTCCAGAAAAATATCTTTTTTATATTGACCCTTCTATATGCTACAAAAACATACATTCAGGTAGGACATATCCTACAATTTTTAATACTAATAATTTATTCGGGAAAAAATTTCCAGCTGATACACTTAGTTTGGAGATAATTGAAAAAGATAATAGAATTATTAAATATTCACTCAATCAATCAAAGCAAAGAGAATTCATGGTGGACATTCAGTAATCTTTCAAATTTGTTGGTAGATGAAATATAAAAATTATTATTCTTATTTAGAGTAGAAACTAGTTCTTGTATTAAAAACTAATTTGCGAAAGAAGTGTTTTTCAGTAAGCATCTTCTCACCTATATATTCCTAAGTCTTAACTCTATTGCTAAATTGTGCTGCCAATTCATCTCTTCACGAATTCTGAGCTAGTATAAAGTTCCATGGCTACTTTGATTATGAAAACAAGATTTATTAATTAGTCATCTACAACCCTATATTTGAAACAAAAATCCCCAAAGTGAAACCATCTATTCCATCCCCTTCCTCAAAAACCAACTCTTCCTCATTCGGAAGTGTAATGATTGGGAGAGCTATAAGCGGATACGGCTAAAAAAGTCAGGCTTTGCCTCCTTGAATCATTATAGTGAAGTGAAGAATAACCATTACAAAGCCTATATTCTAAAAAAAATGCTTGAAATTTATTTACCTAAGGACTTACTAAATTTAAACTCACATTAAAATACGGTGCTAAACTTAAATTATTGAGCATTACATATTTTTGTGTTCCAACAAATCCTCTAAAAAAATCTTTGTTACTATTGCCCAAACTGTCTATGTTGTAATTCACATTATACCTCATTCCCGCTTGAATCGAAACCCAAACAAATCCTTTTAATTGTCTTTGATAATCCAATCGAAGTCTTAATTCACTTCTTCTCAACTCAATGTTTTTATTTATAAAGTTAGTGTTATATAACCTGTATGAACTTCCTTCTAATTCATAACCAGCTAAAAGAATAGAGCGAGAATTGAATTTTCTGCGATAAGAAGCACGACCAGGGAACAAAATTTCAGTACCCCATTTTCTGTTGACAGAAGTGTAATTATACATTATAACTGGAAAATAATTTAACTCACCACCTCTATACGTTCTTGTTAAACCAACAGCCCATTGCAACCTGTCGTGTGGCCTTTTTCCATACAAAGCACTCATTGAAGTTTTGATAGTATTCAAATTTGGAGAATTGCTATTTTTAGAAAATCCAAAGTTGCCATTTAACTCCCCCATCCCTTGAAAAATTATAAATCTTTTTTCGTTCAACGGCTTAAAAACAGTTGTATTTAAATTAGAATTAGTTAAACCCGATTGATTTAAAGAACGCATCAATTCATCCTGATCATGAGACGCCAAATTAGGGTCCTTCTGGGTTTCATTGAAATTTATTTTGTTATAAGCACCCCCAATTTGCCAAAGAATTTTAGCCTTTGAAATCACTGGTAAATTTGCATTAATTCTTAATCCATGATTAACAAAACTAGTAGTTCTAGGATTATTGAATTGGTCGCCATTTAAATATGCACCTTTTTGAGTAGATTCTAGATTAGATTTAACAATATAATCATAACCAACAGAAATAAATCTATTTGGACTCAAATCAAATATCTTTGGATTACAATAAACTCTAATTTTTCCTTCAGATTCAACATTTTCATAAATGCTATAATCTTCCTCACCCTCTTGAGATTTTGTAGTATCTATTTGTGCATAAATGGGAACAGAAAAAGATAAAAATAAAAATAAAATAAGTTTACCCAAGCTTTTTAAAACCATTATTATTTAACAATTACCTTTTTCCAAGAATCAGTTCTGCCAAGTGCTTTTACACCAATATATCCTCTAATACTGATGACACTATTTTCTTTCATATTGATTACACAACTGTAAACTGTGCCATTTTCAGGATCATAAATTGTTCCGTCAGACCATTCATCATTTTCAGTATAATTAAAATCTTTTAAAATTCTGTATCCTTTTAGAGGCAAATTTCTCATGGATTCATCAGCATTGTTTTTATCTAATTTTGGTTTTTTAGTTGTTGGGTCAATAGGTTCTTTTAACCAAACAATTTTGCCATAATATTTGGTTCCAATTTTTTCTATTTTAACTCTTGATTTTCCATTACTTGGTTCCCAAATACCAATTAAACGATCCGCTTTGGTATCTTGTTGAGTAAATCCAAATCCTACTATTGCCATAAAAGCAATAATTAACAATTTAAATAATTTTATCATTTTCATAATTTTGTTTTGTATTTTAGTTTAAATTTCATTTTACATTTCAGATCAATGTTCATTGCAGTATCTTTTTTAATATTGACATCAGCAACTGCAAATATTTTATTTTGTTTTAATAATTCTAGAATATTTTCCTGATTTTCTGCTGTTTTAATCGATACTTTATTCACATTTTGTGGCACAGGATTTAAAACGGCAATATTTTTCATGCCTTCTTTTTCTGAGGTTAATTGCACAGAAATTGAAGAATACACATTCAAATTTGTAGAATCTGCAACTGATAATTCACACTCTGAAACAGTAGCAGACTCTAAGTTTTTTATGGATATGCTTTGTTCTTTTAAAAAAGCGTTTAATGGCGATGCAAATTCGCATTGAGCTGTATTGCTTCCTTCATACAAATCGCCTTCTGCAAATATTGATAAACTGTCAATTGTTAAAACTGTCTCTGAAGTTTTGTTATTGCACGACAAAAAAACAAAGCTCAAAAATAAAATGATTAGACTATATTGTTTCATGTATTATATATAATGTTCAATTATATATATAATTTTTTTATTTCCAATTTTTTTTTTTAATTGTTTAGAATATTGTGAATATTCGAGCATGATGCACAACCAATTCAGGCTAAACAGTACCATTTATTTTGTATAAATTTTTACCGCTATTTAGGAAGGTAAAAATTTAAAATCATTTTTGTTATTTATACTATGATTAAGGTATAATATCTATCCGTTATAAAGTATTATTTTGTTTTATCGGCTTTAAGCAGAGTAATTTTTAGTAAATTATATCGGCTATGTTTTACATACAATTGCATTAATTTATTAAACCCTCAATTTAATAAATCCTGCATTTGTCAATATTAATTACTTTTGCCGCACCAAATATGTCGTTAACACTTAAGCAGATTAAAGCCCCAATTCAAAACGAGCTTATAATCTTTGAAAAGAAATTCAAAGAAAGTGTAAAAAGTAAAGTGGCCTTACTGGATGTAATTATGAATTATATCGTAAAGCGAAAAGGCAAGCAAATGCGACCTATTTTCGTATTGCTTTCGGCACGATTATTTGGCGAAATATCAGATAAAACATACCGTGGCGCAGCGTTGGTAGAGTTACTTCATACCGCTACGTTGGTGCATGATGACGTAGTGGATGTATCGTTTACACGCCGTAGCTTCTTCTCAATTAATGCGCTCTGGAAAAATAAGATTGCCGTATTGGTTGGGGATTATCTTCTGTCTAAAGGTCTTTTGTTAGCCTTAAAAAACGGAGACTTCACCATTTTGACCATTCTTTCCGAAGCAGTAGAAGCCATGAGTGAAGGTGAACTCTTACAATTAGAAAAGGCACGTCGCCTTGATATTACGGAAGAAATTTATTTTGATATTATTACCAAGAAAACGGCATCGTTGATTGGCAGTTGTTGTGCCATTGGTGCTTCTGCAAGTGGTGCCGATGAAGCGCAGATAAGTGTAATGCGAGATTTTGGTATGAAAGCTGGTATAGCCTTTCAAATAAAAGATGATTTGTTTGATTATGGAACCGATGAAATAGGCAAACCCTTGGCAAATGATATTAAGGAAAGAAAAATGACTTTGCCTTTGATTCATGCCCTCAGCAATGAAGGGTATTGGGAAAAACGCAAGGTGATGAGTATCATTAAAAATAACAATAACGATAAAAAGAAAGTAGAATATGTGCTCGATTTTGTAAAAAGGTCTGGCGGAATTGAATATGCAACCCAAAAAATGTTGCAATACCAAGAGGAATCTTCCGTTATTTTAACAACGCTTAATAAACCTGAAGAAAGTAGATATTTGCAAGGACTTGTTGATTTTGTTGTAGAGAGAAAAAACTGATGGGAATCATATTAATTGGTCAAATATATTTGCTCAATAACCAGCTCTGCCTTTATTCATGATAACGAAACAGGATGTTGAAGTTAAAAAATCGTAAAGTAGAACTCTAAAATTAAACTACCTTCGCATCAATGAATTTTATTGAAAGATTAAAACACCGCTGGGGCGCAAATACCGCAGTTGATGTCTTAATTATACTGGTGGTTTTTACATGCACTGGTTTTACATCCTTGTTTGTTAAGGAACCGATGTTTGATATCTTAGGTATTAAAACAATAGAGCCTAGGTTTTTAAGAGGAATTTGCTATACCTTAGCCATTTTGGTCTTTTATAATATTGTATTGTTAGTTTATGGTTTTATTTTCGGAAAATTTCGTTTTTTCTATGCTTTTGAAAAACGTTTTTTCGGCAGAATAGTTAATATATTTAAGAGAAAGAAAAATGAGTGAAATTACCCCTAAAGAAATTTTGCAAGCCCTTGGTCATGTTGACGATCCTGATCTGCACAAAGACATAGTAACACTTGGAATGGTAAAGGATATTCAAATTGATGGTAAGAAAATTGCCTTTACCGTTGAACTTACTACACCGGCCTGCCCAATGAAAGAAATGATTGAAAGAGCTTGTAACAATGCAATCAAACATTTTATTAAAGAAGTTGAAGAAATTAAAATAACGATGAGTTCGCAGGTAACCACTAAGCGCGATAAATCTGAAGTTTTGCCTGGTGTAAAAAACATCATCGCGGTTGCTTCAGGCAAAGGTGGTGTTGGCAAAAGTACTGTGGCAGCCAATCTTGCTTATGGTCTGCAACATATGGGCGCAAAAGTTGGGATACTAGATGCAGATATCTATGGCCCTTCTATCCCAATAATTATGGGTTTAAAAGGACATCAAATTCAAATTTCTGAGAATGGAAAAATGATTCCGGCTCTTAAAGATGGAATTAAAATCTTATCCATTGGTTTTATGATTCGTGAAAGTCAACCTGTAGTATGGCGAGGTCCAATGATTGCTTCCGCTTTCAAACAATTTATCAATGATGCACTCTGGGGAGAATTGGATTATTTAATTATTGACCTTCCTCCAGGAACCGGTGATATACATTTAACCTTAACCCAATTACTGCCACTTACAGGAGTAGTAATGGTTACAACACCTCAGGAAATGGCCATCGCTGATTGTAGAAGAGCCATGAGCATGTTTAATACTGAAGGCGTAAAAGCACCAATTATAGGGATTGTAGAAAATATGAGTTGGTTTGTTCCTGCAGATTCTCCTGATAAAAAGTATTTTATTTTTGGAGAAGGTGGCGCAGATATTTTGTCAAAGGAATTTGATGTACCAGTCATCGGTCATATTCCAATTTTTGAGAATCTTCGTTCAACAGCAGATGCCGGTGCCAATCCATTCAATGAGCTAAATCCAGCCACTACTCAACTCGTCGCAATTACTGAATCCTTAGCCCAACAGGTGTCTATAAAGAACAATAAGTTGTAAGTGATAGGTGATAAGTTGTAAGTGATAAACACCCAGTAATTAAATAATGAGATTCGGTCAGATGGCTCCAATGCCTCCAATCAGTAAAAACCTCCTTTACATAAATATTGGGGTATTTATTGTTTCATGGATCATGGAAACCAAGCAGGTTTTCTTGAGCAATACCCTTGGATTGTTTTATATAGACAGCCCTTTTTTTAAACCATTTCAAATATTTACCTATCAATTTATGCATGGAGATATCATGCATATTTTCATGAATATGTTTTGTCTTTATATTTTTGGAAGTCGCTTAGAAAGGTTATGGGGTGAAAAGAAATATCTGTTTTTTTATCTTTTCTGTGTTGCTGGTTCAGCCTTTTTTATGTTTTTAATGGATGCCATTAAAGTATATGATGCCACCGGATTTCTTTCACCATTGGACAAGACAAATAATATTCCGCAAAGTATTATCGAAATTTACAGAACGCCTACAATTGGTGCCTCAGGAGCTATCATGGGCTTAATTGCTGCATTTGCCATGCTTTTTCCTAATACAGAATTGTACTTTTTGTTTATTCCTTTTCCACTAAAGGCAAAATATCTGGCAATTGGTTATGGAATTATCGAACTTTACCTCGGAATTATGAACCGACCAAGCGATAATATTGCACACTTTGCGCATATTGGTGGTTTGCTTTTTGGCGTTTTACTTGTTTATTATTGGAATAAAACTGATAAAAAATCATTTTTTTAGACATGAATATTTGGGAAGATTTAAAATTTAAGTTTTTACACAATCCATCAGCAGTCAATAAATTGTTGATGATAAATGTTGGCGTTTTTGTTGTTGCATCAATTATTCGGATGGTTTTCTACTTTTTCAGCTATTCGGCAGAACCACTTTTTGATTTTCTCTACCTACCAGATGATTTCTCGCTCTTTTTAATGCGTCCTTGGACAATAGTTACTTACCAATTTATGCATACCAGAGGCATTTCACATATTCTGTTTAATATGTTAGTGCTCTTTTTTATGGGAAATATTTTAGAAGACTTTCTGGGTTCAAAAAAGATTTGGATAACTTATTTTGGTGGAGGCCTAGCAGGTGCATTCTTGTTTTTAATAGCCTATAATTTTTTTCCGGTTTTTGCCAATATCCAAGCCCTATTACTTGGAGCATCTGCAGGAGTAATGGCCATTACGGCTGCCACTGCAACATTAGTTCCTGAATATGAAGTCATGCTTTTTGGTTTTTTTCGAATAAAATTAAAATGGCTGGCATTGGGATTAATTTTGGTAAACATTGTGAGCATTCCTGCCAGTAATCCTGGAGGAGGCATAGCACACCTCGGTGGTGCTATCTTTGGTATGCTTTATATATTTTATATCAAAGGCCCTGTTACTAATCCATTTATTAAGTTTTTTAACAATTTTAACAAGATGATGCCGAAATCTAATAAAGTGGATGAAAAAAAGATTTACCGTGAAAAAGTTTATTCAAACAATGAATCTAAAAAAGCCAATTCCAAGCCAAACAAAAGAAATGGAAGGCCAAATCAAGACGAGATTGATGCGATATTAGACAAAATTTCACATTCTGGATACAACAGCCTTACGAGTGAGGAGAAGGAAATTCTGTTCAGAGCAAGTGAGTAAAATGTATATTTTTCGGAAATGATGTGAATACGTTTGCGAAATTAGTTTTAATTAAATTCATGATAAAATTATCTAACAACTGTTGATTGTAATAAATATCATACTCAAGTATATTAATTACCTTGTTTTGGCAGGGCTTTTACTTTCTTATCTCGCCCCCTATATTAGTCCTACAATCTTATGGCAGGTGGCATTTTTTGGTTTGCTGCATCCTGTTTTTCTTATTTTTAACATTCTGTTTTTAATTTATTGGCTTGTTCGTCAAAAACTAAGATTCATTTTTAATCTTGTGGTATTGGTTTTAGGTATTGGTAGTATCAATAAAATATTCACATTTGGTTCAGAAACATCACCAAACCGGGAAGGCAAGCTTAAAATAATTTCATATAATGCCAAAGTTTTTGGAGCTTATGATGATGATTATTTTTTTGATGAATTTCTTAAAAAAATAACTGAAGAGAATCCTGATGTGCTATGTATTCAGGAATATTTTAGGCTTGATTTGAAGGGACCTGATCCTATCAATGAAATTAAAAAAAGTACAGGATTAAAATATCACTATTTTAGGCACACCAGAATAAAACCGCGTGAGGGAAAACCACGCTATGGTGGTATCATTTTTTCAAAGAATAAAATAATTAATTATGGAGAGATAGATTTTGCAGGCGCAGGATCTAATCTATGCTTATTTGCAGATATTAAATTTAATAATAAAATTATCAGGATTTATAGTATTCATTTACAGTCAATCAAGTTTGCAGGAACAGATTACCAACTTTTAAATGTATTAGGAGAAAATTACGACAGTGCCAAGTTGATTTCAAAAAATATGTTTACAAAACTTAAAACAGCATTTATTAAAAGAGGCGAGCAGGCTAATTTAGTGAAAGAAAGCATCAGATCTTGCGGTATACCCGCTATTTTATGCGGCGATTTTAATGATACGCCACAATCGTATGCTTACCATACAATCAGTGAAAATATGATTGATTGTTTTATGGAAAGCGGAAATGGTTTAGGAGGTACATTTGTAGGCCCACTTCCTTCCTTGCGTATTGATTATATACTGCACGACACATCAATGGTTTCATATAATTACAATGCAGAAAAAGCCTTTAGTTCTGACCACAAAATGATAGAGGCTTTAGTAGAGGTGAAATAGAGTTAAAAAGAATTAGATTTCTTCTTACTAAATTAATTAAAACGCTCTCACATTGTTTTCCACAGTGTTAACAGATAAACAAGACTATTTAACTATAATTGAATTGAATTTATGAATTTTATTAACCAGAACTTATTGGAATATTGTGAAGATAATAGTTCTTCAGAACCATCAGTTTTAAAAGAAATTAACCGCAAAACCTTTATAACTCAACTCAATCCGCGCATGGTATCTGGACATTTGCAGGGTACCTTTCTTAGAATGCTCACCCAACTTATAAATCCAACAAATGTTCTTGAAATTGGAACTTATACAGGTTATTCAGCGGTTTGCATTGCTATGGCGTTGCATGATAAGGCTCAGTTGCATAGCATTGAAGTAGATGAAGAGCTTAAGAAGGATATTCTTAACAATTTTGATAAATCTGGCGTTGGGCATAAGATTGAATTACATATTGGTGATGCAATTGAGATTATTCCAGAACTTACCAAGAATATTGTTTTTGACCTAGTATTTATTGATGCGGATAAAGAAAATTATGAAAATTACTTTAATCTAATCAGAGGCAATCTAAAAAAAGGGGGAGTCATTATTGCAGATAACGTGTTGTGGAGTGGCAAGGTTTTGGATTCAATTGAAATAGAAAATGATCCGGATACAGCAGCAATTTATCGTTTCAATTCTATGATTCAAGCAGATGATTCTTTCGAAAAAGTTGTATTACCCATTAGGGATGGAATTACCATTGCCATTAAAAACTAGATTTTTTTTGAATGAGGTGAAAATTGTATGGATAGAATTTTAGTCTTGTTTTGCCATCTGCAACTTCTTAGCAAACAGAAATTATTGCCCATTTAAGGAAACCATTAAGAGGTAATAATGTAGAAAACTTAGAAATTGATATTCAATTAAATATTCAGCTATTTGGAATTGGCAAGATTTTATAAGATTTAGATAATGTATAGTTTAGTAATCAATTGTTAATAATCAAAAAGTAAATGGACATTAAAAGCATTGTATTTGCATCTTTATTGTATCTTCGTATCGTTTTAGAGTAATTATTGCCTAAAATATCTTTAAAATTGCCTACGAACTTTGCGATTTTAAGGATATAATTTATTGAGTTGAAGATAATACCTTAAAAATTTTAATATGAAAAATAACCATACAAAAAGTGAAATTGAGGAAAAATTAGCCAACAAATTATCTGAAATTGTTGCAGAGTTTAAAGTAGAAGGCAAAGCTATAGCTAAATCAGTTACTGATGCTTCTAGGAAAATTGCGAAGCAAGTCTCTAAAAAGATTAAGAAGCTAGAAGAGAATATCTCCGAGACTAAAGAGGCCGTCCTTGAGAAAATTCTTAAGCCGGTTCCAAAGGTAAAACAAGTCGTTCAAAAAATAGATAAGCCCATAGCTCCCAAAACCCTAAAGCCGGTAATAAATATAGCCAAACCAGTGGTATCAAAGTCTGCTATTTCAAAACCACCAATGCCAAAAACAACTGTTACCAAATCAGTTTCAAAACCAGTTACCAAGCCAGCAAGTCGCGCTGCGAAAACTGATGCATCGAAACCCTTAAATGCAGGCGAAACAGGTGCCGAAAAAACGACAAGTCGTGCTGCAAAAAGTAATGCATTGAAACCTGATTTACCTGAGGCTAAGCCAATATCCAAAGCAAAAGTAGAGGTTAAAAATTCAAAAAATACGGCGCCAAAATTAATAAAACCTAGAAGAAGGAGTAAGATTTAATACTTAATAAACAACTTTTTCAGGTCTAAAATCTATTTGTTTTAAACTAAATACCTTATACGTATTTCATCTTTATGATAACCTTTGCAGTTTACAATTTTAAGGGAGGAGTTGGTAAAACCACAACGGCGGTTAATCTTGCTTTTTTAGCCGCACAAGAAGGCTTAAAATCATTGGTTTGGGATTTTGACCCTCAAGGTTCAGCTTCTTTTTTTTGTCAAGTGAGTGCCAAAATAAAAGGTGGAGCAAAAAATTTAATGGATAGCAAAAATGATTTATCTGATGCCATTAAAGAAACCGATTATTTAAATCTTGATGTTTTACCCGCCGATTTCTCCATTAGAAACATGGATATCATTTTGGATGATACCAAAAAATCGAAGAAAAAATTAAAGGCAATCACAGAACAGTTTGCAAAAAAGTACGCATACACCTTTATGGATTGTCCTCCTGGATTTTCACTCTTGTCGGAGCATATTTTTGAAACGGTGGATTATGTAATAGTTCCTGTAGTTCCAAGTACTTTGTCTTTGAGAACCTATCATCAGGTAATCGAATATTTTGAAAAGAACAGTATTAAAACAAAAAAAATTCTGCCTTTCTTTTCAATGGTTGATGGTAGGAAAACAATTCATAAAGAAATCATGGAATCTTGTTTTATGGAAGATTCATTAATATTAAAATCGTTCATTAGAAATTCATCAGAGATAGAAAAAATGGGAGTAGAGCTTGCCCCCCTGCCTGCCTTTGCCCCTAAATCTAAATCTTCAGATGCCTATAAAAGCCTTTGGAAAGAAATCAAGAAACGAATTAAGTAAATAACATTTTCAAAATAACTTCTGCAAAATCTACGAGGGTTTGCAACAATAGAATCATCCGTTATCCCTTTATAATTTTTATGAAAGACAAACCTCGGAGGTTTTATTTCAAATAATATATATTTTAACACTGAAGTTAATTTAAAAATTTTACTAAGATTTTCTGCTTCGCAAAAAGATTCTTAGAATTTTCAACATGAACTGGTGCAAAACATGTAAACAAAATTGCCCCAAGTTATGTTTCTATCTTATAACTTGCACCTTAATCAAGGGATTAATATAATGCAACCTCACATTCTGAAAATGCTTATTAAAGGTGAAGATGAAATCCTCGATTTCAAACAAACCATTTCAAGTGCTTCTAAAATAGCCAAAACGATGTGCTCTTTTGCCAACCATAAAGGTGGCACCTTGTTGGTGGGAATTCGTGATAATAAAACCGTAGCGGGAATCCGCACTGAGGATGAAAAGTACATGCTCGACTTGGCCGCAAGCTTTTATTGTAAACCTGAAATAAAAATAGATATCGAAGAATGGGAAATAGATGGGAAACTTGTCATTGAATGCAGGGTTCATGAAGGCACTCATAAGCCATACTATTCCAAGGATGAAGCTGGAAAGTGGTGGGCATACATAAGGGTTAAGGACAAAAGTTTATTGGCGAGTAAAATAGTTGTTGATGTACTACACCGACAAAACGAAAAAGATGGCACAATCTTCGAGTATTCAAGCAAGGAAAAAGCATTGCTCGATTATCTCAATAAATACGAGCGAATTACATTAAAACAATACACTAAAATGCTTAATTTAAGTAGATTTAGGGCTTCTAAAATTCTCGTAAATCTTATCTCAACTGGAATATTAAGAAGCCATACCCATGAAAAAACAGAGTTTTATACATTGAGTTAAAAAATATATGGGCAACAATTTTGTTTTCTATTTTGATAATCAAAAAGAAAATACGCAGCTTCAGAATAAAGTCCCTATAGATTTGACGTACTTTGCAAACAAAATTAATGAGTCAAACAATTATTTTAAAACCTGGTAAGGAGAAATCTCTCAATCGTTTTCATCTTTGGGTTTTTAGCGGTGCTATACAGCAAAAACAAGGCGACCCACAGGATGGCGATATCGTAGAAGTGCTATCTTCTGATAAAAAGTTTATAGCGCGCGGACATTTTCAAAACGGTTCTATAATGGTAAGAGTTCTTACTTTTAAAGATGAGCCATTAGATGAATTATTTTGGATAAAAAGACTAAGAGAAGCGATCGCGTTAAGAGAAGCTATTGGCTTAATTGATAATGAAATTACGAATGTTTTCAGGCTGCTTCACGGGGAAGGTGATCATTGCCCAGGTTTGGTTATTGATAATTATAACAATACGCTCGTGGTTCAAACCCATTCTGTAGGTATGTTACGTCAGGTTGAAACGATTACTGAAGCCCTTAAAAAAGTATGGGGTGATAAGCTAATTGGTATTTTCGCAAAAAGTGACCATACCATCAAGCAAATGGAAAATTCCTCAGACCTCAAGCGCGTGCTCTTTGGTGATGTTGGTATTGTGGAGGTAAAAGAGAATGGCCATGTTTTCAAAATTGACATCATTGAAGGACAAAAGACAGGTTTTTTTATCGACCAAAGAGAAAATCGCTTACTGCTTCAAAAATACTCTGAAGGTAAAACTGTTTTGAACTTGTTTGGATACACAGGCGGCTTTTCGGCCTACGCTTTGGGTGGTGGCGCTACCGAAGTTTATACAGTGGATGTATCTGCAAAGGCTATTGAGCAAGCCAATAACAATATTCTGAATAATGAATACGTAGGAAAACACGAAGGGATAACGGCAGATGCTTTTGAGTTTTTTAAACAATTGCCCGTTAATTACGACATCATGGTTCTTGATCCACCTGCATTCGCAAAACATCAGGGTGCGCTTTCAAACGCCCGTGAAGCCTACCGCAGATTAAATAAGTTGGCCATTGACAGTATTAAACCGGGAGGATTAATCTTCACTTTTTCGTGTTCACAGGTAATAACAAAAGATATTTTCAGAACGGCTGTTTTTTCTGCGGCTGCCATGAGTGGACGAACAGTCAGAATTTTGCATCAACTTACCCAACCTGCGGATCATCCTGTTAACCTTTTTCATCCCGAAACGGAATATTTGAAAGGTTTGGTGCTTTATGTTGAATAGGAAGGGAATATGTTATTGTTCTTTGTAAAAAGTTTTAGAATACTAAAATTGCTTCACAGAACTTTAGCATCTGCACTGCACGTTGAATTTTTAAACTTCAGGATTTTTCAATCAATTAAAATAAGACCCCTAAGAAATCTTTCAATGGGACTTCTAAATCGAGCAATTCTAAATTAAAACCTTTTGCTTTTTGTATTGGCACAAATATTTGTCCAAATGATTTTTTGTCTTTTGTAATGTATGCACCAATTTTTCTATTGAATATTTGAGCTATCAGTTTACAATCGTCTTTAATAACGTTGCGTTCAATATTGGCTACTTGCTCTATAATATTGATTAAGATGGAATGAGACTCACCTGCTGTTTTAGCATCAAAAAAATCGAACGGAACAATTTTTACAAATTCAAGAGGTAAATTATTGGAATCATCTTTAACTGAGTATTCAGCTCTAACAATGCTTATAAATATATTTCAACCCTTTGTTCTAAAAAGTATTTAAAATAGTCCTTTGCATTTTGATGTAATGCATCATTGTTCTTAAGCAATCGTATACAAAAAGAAGTGTCAAGCAGAATACTATTTATTTGCACCACCTCTTATTTCGTTTAACCAAGAATCAACATTAGGAATTGTATTCAATTTTACCGAGGCTCTTTCTATTAGCAAATCTAATTTATGTTCATTATAATTAGGATTGTAGGAAATGTAATCAATCAGTTTAAGGTCAAAGGGTTTACCATCAGAGAGGTTTTGCTTCCCTTTAGCTCTTACTCCATAAATTTTAAACAAACGCTTTTCTCCTTCCAACAGGTGTTGTTCAGTTGCGCTAATTACGAGCTTACCATAATCTTTGGTCAATAGGTAAAAATTAGGATTATTGCCTCCCTCTTCATTTACCTTACCATATAAAACAAACTCAGTTTCGATGAATGAAGCAGCGATTTTGAAAAATTGGGTTTCTTGATTTATTTTTAATATAGGTTTAGTATTTGAGGAACTATAAAACGAAATTTCAAGATTTTTTTCTTTTGCTTTACGCTGAAATTTATCAATAATCTCCGCCCTTTTATTATCGAGAAAATCAATATTTCTTCTGCTGTTAATTTCTCCTGACAAGCCATTAAATAGCAAAATACCTGATATGGGTAAGTAAAATAAATTCCTTGCCGAACCTTCTTCTAGCTTGTATGAAATATGTGGACGTTCTGCTTTTTCTCCTTTTGTGGGATACAAAAAAGTTTCCACATCGCTTATAATTTCTTTTATCTCTGCAATGTCGATATCAATAGGTTTTAGTTGTTTATTATCTACTAAACCATCAATTTTAACTTCTATGTAGCCTTGTTCTTCCACGATACAAGTTTGCGATTTTTTTATTAATTTCTTCATCTTCACCGCGTCTTTGCCTTAATGTTAAAATTTTTAGCCCTGTCGGTTTGTCTTTGAAACTTGGGTCGGGGCTTCCTACTATTGGCTAAAACAAACATAGCTTGTTAAACTCTCCAATATCTCTCTTCATTCTGGAGTTAATATCTACTATTTTCTCCCTTTTTACAAAATGGTCATCTAAAATCTGTCCAATATTTGTAAAAGTCTCTTTTGCTTTCGCAATTACATTTAAGAATTCATCCCATTTAATGTATTCTGGATCACCAATTGAACATAATATTTTCTTTTAACAACCATCTGATCAAATCATAATTTATTTAACCATCTGCTTATTTATTCCGTAGGCCAAAAAACTGCTTAATGTACCAATGATAGCGCCGGCAAGTACATCACTTGGATAATGAACACCAAGATGCATTCGGCTATAACCAACTGCGCTTGCCCAAGCGTAAGCAGGTAAGGCAACATACCATTTTGGGTAAGCCAAAGTTAAACTTGTGGCTGTGGTAAAGGCAAGGGAAGTATGGCCAGATGGAAAAGAAGGAGATTCAGCAGAGGTTTTTTGATAAATCAGCGGGTCACTCACAAATGGTCTTTCTCGGTCTATGCCCCATTTAAGCCCTACGGTAACAACGGTATTAATTGCAAAAGCGCCTACGTTTACAAAAGCTTGGCGCTTTTCATTTACATTTTTATGATATGCACCCATACTGTATATTGCAATTGGGGACGCTATGGCAATAGGTGTAGCACTTTTGGTGATGGCAAGCCAAATTTTATCATATTTGGTATTTGAACTATTGATAGCACGAAGTATTCTTGAGTCAAGATTCTGGCACTGGGATGATACATTTAAAAAAAATATAAATCCGCTGAGAAGAAAAATTCTGAGTTTTAACATGATTAGCTCTTTATATAGTCAGATAGATAAAGATAGTTTTCTGTTAAACGGCCATTTTTACAGATGGTTGCCTTCTCAATCATATCGTTTTTCTCTGAAAGTAGTTTGGGTAGAATATGGGTAATTAAATCATTTCCAAATCCTTCGGATGCATCAGCGGGTAGTTCAGTAGGCAAATTAGAAACCGCCATAATATCAATGCAGTTTTCTGTGTAAGGCGCACAAACACATTCATTCAGGATATCCCATCCGTAAACAGGTTCATCAGCATGTGTTTCCTTAACCGTTATGGGTACTGAACCTTCAATATCACAGCTTATATCAGCAATGGTTCTTATTTTAAAAGCAGGCAATTTCGTATCTGCTTTCGAAAAGTGCTGAGGCATGGCACTGTCCCAAAAAACACCGTTAATCAACACATCAGCCTCAAATGTATAGGGCTTAAAGCGTGAAGTATACTCTTTGTGATTTTTAAAAAAATGTTCATGATTCCAAAGACCACCATCATTTCTAGCATATAGGTCTTCACTTTCAAGCAGTGTATAAATGGTTTCAGAATAGTTGTTTTTAAGAAAATCGGAAGGAGAGATCTTTTCTATTTTCATCACTTTCAATATTTCTTTACACCCTGAAGATACTCGACCGCTGCCGGTTAAAACTATTTTAAGCTTTTGTTTTTTAATAATGGATTCAACCAATAATAAGGCAACTTTAATTTCTTCAAAATTTTGATATTGACTCGCAGGTTTCAATTCAAAAATTCTATATTTTAATCCTATTGCCTTAAAAGCTTCATAAGTGCCAACCAATCCGGCGTATCGTCCAAAACCAAGAACTCTGGAACCATTATGCCATTTCAAACATTCATAGTCTATGAGGCGAATGTTTTTTTGAACCAAAGAAGCCAACATTCTTTGATTGTGCGGCTGTTTTTTTATGGTATGGGAAAAGAAAAGATAGGTTTTGTTGGGAATAAGATGTTCAGCTGGTACTTCTTTTATGCCAAAAAGAATATCACAGGCCGACAAATCATTGCTCACCTTAATACCGGCCTCTGTATATAAATTATCTTTAAAAATTCTGTCAGGAGAAGACTCAACGATAATTTCAATATCAGTAAAAGTTTTTTGTATTTGTAAGCATTGATAAGGGGTAAAGGCAACACGTCGGTCTGCCGGTTCTTTATATTCTCTTATCAATCCAATTTTATACATATCTGCGAAAATAGAGATACTAAAGCGCAATGTCTAATTAAGTACAGTCCCATTGAAACAGGATTTATTAAGTCCCTGAATGTATTAACATTGCGAAAATTTAAAGTGAATTAATCTAATTTGTAATCTGAAATAGCCAGTTGTCAAACAAGAATGGTTTTTGGTAAATGGAAGCAATTTTTTTAGTCCTATCTTCTGATATCGTTTATAAATTGCCTCACGAAAACTCAGGATTAAATAATTTGATGACGAAAACAATTAGAATTAAAGTTTTAAAAATTACCTTTATACTCTTATTAATTGGTGTGAGCTTCAAGTCCTTTTCACAAGTAAACACTGGAGAATTACAAGGTAAAGTTATTGATAAAAAAACTAAATCTGTAGTAGAATTTGCAAAGGTGATTCTCTATAAGAATGAAACCTATATAGCAGCTGGTATGAGTGATACAAATGGGGATTTTACAATAAAGAATTTGGATTCGGGTATATACAATGTTGAAGTATCTTATGTTGGATATAAAAAATTTATAATGATTGATTTAGAAATTGAATCTGGAGTTACTAAAACCATCGCTCTTGAACTAAGTCAGTTTTTTTGGAAGAAGATTTCATTGGATACTATTGTCCCTCTCCTCGTGAACCCTTAATTCAAATTCTAAACAACATCCATACTCTTAAAACAAAAGACATTCTCAAATTGCCGTGTTTGGATTAAAAAACTTGATATCTGTTCTGCATATTAATTTCAAATCCAATCTTTTTTTACTGATAACCCTATATTTGATTTTTTATTCAGCAAAAAAAATGTCAACGAAAAAGTATTTCTTTATTCTGCTTTTTTTTCTTCCAATTTTATCCGCCGCCCAAAGCACTGATACAATTCAGAATATAGACACCATAAAACACACTGAGCCAAGGTTATCTTATGTATTTACACCGCAAGCTATCGCAAACTCAGACTTGTTTTGTTTTCAAGGTTCAAATCTGAAATGGATGGAAACAAAAATCACGATATTCAACCGCTGGGGTTCTAAGGTTTTTGAAGCAACCAATCTGAAAAATTGTTGGAATGGAAAAATAAATAATAGAGGTGAAATATGTAATCAAGGTACATATTTTTTTATTCTTTCTTATAAAACAAACACAGGTGACATGAAAACTCTTCAAGGATTAATCACACTTTTACGGAATTAAACCCAAAATTAGTCACTAATCGGTCTGATTTACGCTTTGTAATGCAACTGTTTTTATTGGAAAACAGTCTAATATTGAGCTATTGTCGTACCTTCGAGTTTACATTACTTTGCAGAAGCATTTTTTAAAATATTTTTTATATTTATTTTTATTTATTCCTCTGCCTTCACTGGCTCAGAGTGATGAGTATTTGCAATTTGTTCAAAACAAAGGACAGTTTGAAGCACCGGTGCTTTTTAGGGTGCAACTCAATACTGGCTATGTCTTTTTTGAACAACACGCTATTACTTTCAAGTTGTTTAATGAAGCTGAATACCGCAATGCTCACAGGCATTTACACAATGATACCTTGAAGAATGATCCGCTCATTCACGGCCAGGTTTTCAAATATTCATTCAATAATGCTCAACCTAATATTTCAGTGGAAGGCCAAAATCCATTTCCCCAAAAGTTCAATTATTTTTTAGGCAATGATAAAAGCAAATGGGCTTCTAACGTATCGGTTTTTGCTTCTATTCTATACACAAATGTTTACCCTGGAATCAATTTGAAAGTAAATTCCAAATTCGGACAAATAAAATATGAATGGCAGGTAAGCCCTTTCACCAATCCTCTTCAAATTGATATGGAGCTTTCAGGGCTTGATTCCATTAAAGTAAAACAAAAAAGCATTTTGCTTTATACCAGTATAGGTTTGTTTCAGGATAAAAATCTTGAAGTTTGGCAGCCAACAGATGCTTTACAGAAAATACAGAAGTCAAAATCTGTAAATTGTTTTTATAATTTAATCGGGAACCACTTGTTTTATGAATTTCCTGAAGGTTATCAAAAGGAACTCCCACTTACAATTGACCCCATTCTGGTTTTTTCAACCTATTCAGGTTCAAGAGGTGATAATTTTGGATATACGGCTACCTTTGATTTGCGAGGAAACTTATATGCCGGTGGAATTACAGATAATACCCATGGTGAATATCCGGTTACAGTGGGCGCATTTCAAACGGTGTGCCATGGTGGTCAGGGATTTGAGCCAGTTAATCTGCCTTGTGATATAACGATTAGTAAATACGATTCAAGCGGCAAAAATCTCTTATATGCTACCTATATTGGTGGGGCGGAGGATGATTATCCTCACAGCATGATTGTGAATAGCGATTCGGAACTCGTTGTTTTTGGTACCACTTATTCCCGCGATTTTCCAATGAAACCCAATGGTTATGATACTTCGCACAACAGCTCTTCTAATACAACCAAATATACGGATATAGTGGTTTTCAAACTTTCAAAAAATGGGGATAAATTACAAGGTTCTACCTTTTTTGGGGGAAGCAGCCATGATGGCTTAACGGATAGTTTACTTCAATACAACTATGCCGATGAATTTAGAGGGGAAGTACTAACAGATAAGAACGATAACGTTTATGTTGTTAGCAGCACCAATTCCCCAAATATTCCTCTAAAAAATGCAACTAAGTATGCTCTTGAGGGTAGGGCAGATGGCTTATGTCTTAAATTTTCCAAAGACTTGGATAAACTTCTTTGGTCAACCTACTTTGGTGGGGATGAAAGTGATGGTATTTATAGTCTTGAGTTTGATCAAGCCGAAAACATATATATTGCAGGTGGCACCTTGAGCAATAATTTAAAAACGCATTCTACTGCCATCAACAGGAACTTAAATGGGAATATTGACGGGTTTATGGGCGTTTTTAACAAAACCACTTTTTCACTTGATAAACTTACCTATTTTGGAACACCATCCTACGATCAAATTTATTTTCTGGAGATAGATAAAACCGGTCAGATATATGCTACAGGCCAAACTAGAGGAAATATTTCACCATCCCAAGGGGTTTATAGCCATATCACAAATTCTAGTCAGTTTATACTCATTGCCGATCCCGGATTATCACAAATAAAAAAACAAACGGTATTTGGTAGCAGGCCAAACAATCCAAATCTTTCACCCTCAGCATTTTTAGTAGATTCTTGTGGAAATATTTATTTTTCTGGCTGGGGTTCAAACGTTAATGCATCCAATCCGGGCTCAACAACCAAAATGCCAATAACGGCAGGTGCATTACAAACCACTACCGATGGCCATGATTTTTATCTGGCTGTGTTTGGTAAAAATATATCATCCCTTTTATACGCTACTTTTTTTGGAGGCAATAAATCACGCGACCATGTGGATGGTGGCACAAGCAGATTTGATAAACGCGGCGTCATTTACCAGTCCGTTTGCAGCAGTTGCCCGAATATAGATGGTAATACGTTGAATGATTTCCCTACTACATCCACATCAGCCTTCCCTTTAAATGTGAGTTGGCGGTGCAGCAATGCCGCATTTAAGATCGATTTTCAAATAAACAATTTTGTAAAAGCCAAATTTATACCTGATGTAACCCTCTGTGGTCCTGCAGATGTTCAGTTTACAAATCAAAGTACCGGCAATGGAAGGTATTTTTGGGATTTTGGCGATAAAAATTTCTCTGCAGAAAAACATCCAAAACACAGTTATCCTGATATTGGAAATTATACCATTAAATTGCTGGCTATTGATTCTAATACCTGCAATATTTCTGATTCTACAGTGCGAAATGTGACAGTGGTGAAAAGGACAAATGCAGATTTTATTATTAAGGAATTTGAGTGCACAAGTCAGATAGAAATAATCAATAAAAGCACTGATTACACAACCACAAACTGGGACTTTGGAGATTCAACAAATACTACAAATCCAAATCCTGGCGTCCATGAATATGACAAACTGGGCGACTATACTATCCAGTTAATCACAGATGCTAACAATCTTTGTCCAGACACGGCAAAAATGCTCGTAACCATAAAAGGTGATCCCTCAGATAAAATTGTCCCAATCAATGTTTTTACGCCGGATGAAGATGGTTTTAATGATTGTTTTCATTTTAAAGGCGGCCTCAATGCCTGCACTGAGATAAAAATATCAATTTATAACCGATGGGGTTTAAAAGTATTTGAAACCAAAGATTTTTATGCTTGCTGGAATGGCCGTATAAATAATATTGGTGAAAAGTGTCCTGAAGGAACCTATTTTTATATGTTTGAATACAAGGGGGAATCTAAGCAAATAAAACCTCTGTTTTCGGGAATGATCACATTAATCCGTAACTAAAACGATTTTGGAAGATGGAAGGATGTGGAGGATGGGTTGTATTATAAAACTGTCAATTCAGATGAGCATGCTGACTTGTTTTTTTCGCGTGTTTAGTCTATGTTTTGATAAACAGGATGTGCATTTTTTTCATACTTTAACTAAATTATCAAAACATGCCGAGCTATTGAATTTGAGAGAGATAGAATAAATAGTGGCTTAGAACATGTGATTAATATCAGTCTGACTGAAACAGCAAGCCAATTTATAAACAATACCTTTGTTGATATTTACAGAGCCAAAAATAATATGGAAAACACTAAAGAACATTGGGAAAAAGTTTTTGACACAAAAACTGAAACAGAGGTAAGTTGGTTTCAACCTTATCCTAAAACTTCCGTTGAATTCATTAATCTATTCGATCTTGGCAAGGATAAAAACATTATTGATGTAGGTGGTGGCGACAGTCATTTTATTGACGCCTTGATTGATATGGGTTACCAAAATATTTATTTATTGGATATTTCTGCAAAAGCCATCGAAAGGGTAAAACAAAGGCTTGGTGCCAAAGCTGATAGGGTAAATTACATTGTTTCAGATATTTTGGATTTTAAATCAAGCATCCATTTCGATTTTTGGCACGATCGGGCTGCTTTTCACTTTCTAACAACTGAAGAACAGGTTGACAAATATGTTACAATAGCAGAAAATGCCATTTCTAAAGACGGTTATTTGGTGCTTGGGACATTTTCGGAAAGTGGACCTACAAAGTGCAGTGGACTTGAAATTCAACAATACAATGAAATCTCTATGCGAAAGCGTTTTGAAAAATATTTTGAGAGGATAAAATGTATTGAAGATATACATACAACGCCATTTAATACCACACAGAATTTTCTGTTTTGCAGTTTTAAAAAATTTACGTAGAAGTGGTATGTATTCAATAATACAAAGTTGTTTCAATCTCTTTATAAGTTGATACGAGTCATTGAATCATTGAATTATGACATTAGGGTTAGCTGATTTTTTCATTATTTAAAACCCAAATCATAACAATTTGTTATGTTTGTAAATTAATGATGAAAAAAATCCTACTCATTTCTACCTTTTTTGTTTCTATCGCTCTTAATGGCCAAGTATCTAATAATAATTCCTATTATGATTCACTAATCTTAAAACAAAATACCGGCTTAAAGCCTGGTGACTTGTCGGAAATGAGAATTACAGCTCAATCCACTGACGAACAGAACGGGGTTACCCATGTTTATTTCAATCAATATTACAAAAGCATACCTATTTATAACGCTGCTATGAGTTTGCATTATGATAGGTATGGGATTGTAATCACAATGAACCATTCTTTTGTTAGAAACATTGCTTCACATACTGAGAGTGCAATTCCTAGTATCGATGTAAAATCTGCCATTGTTTATGCCATCAACACCAAGTTAAAAGACATCAAGATTATAAATACCGAGAGAGAGCTTAAGCTTATTTCCGAATCAGAAGAGACTTATCTTTTTCAATGTGACAACTATTCTCAAAATGAAATTAAAGCTTATTTAACATGGTTACCGCTTGACGGAAAACTCGTGCTAGCTTGGAATGTAAATTGGCTTACTAAAGATGAACAAAACTGGTGGAATATTCGAGTTGATGCCAAGAATGGAAAAGTCCTCGGAGAGAATAATTGGATTACCCACTGTAATCCTTCAAATTTAGGCCATTCTTTGGAAGAAAAAAGCAGTGCTCTTGAATTGGTTGCTCCAGGCGATGGCGAAGGAACGGGCGAAGGAAGTTCAAGTGCAGAATATAGAGTTTTGCCAAGACCTGTTGAAAGTCCATTTCATGGAATTATGGCTTTATTAAAAGACCCAAGTGACAGCCTCTCTTCGCCTTTTAGTTGGCATGACGACAATGGGGTTAAAGGTCATGAATACACCATAACCCGCGGCAATAATGTTTATGCTTGTGAAGATAAAGACAATAACAACTCACCTGGATACAGTCCTGATGGGGGCAGTTTGTTAAAATTTGATTACCCATTTGATATAACTAAAAACCACACGCTTTATCTTGACGCTGCCATTACCAATTTATTTTATTGGAACAATTTGATGCACGACGTTTGGTATCACTATGGATTTGATGCTGCTGGAGGTAACTTTCAGGTGAATAATTACGGAAGAGGAGGAGCTGGAAACGATGGCGTTATGGCAGAGGCTCATGACGGAAGTGGAACAAACAATGCAAATTTTGCTACCCCGCCCGATGGGCAAAATCCAAGAATGCAAATGTATGTTTGGAATATTAGTAGCACTAATTTTTTACTTCGCGTGCTACAACCCGCCTCTATCGCAAGGCCATATTTAGCAGTTTTAGCCAGTTTTGGACCTACACTAACTAAAACTCCCATTATTGGAAATTTAATATTAGTAGATGATGGCAGCGCAAATTCTTCACTAGGGTGTCAAACCTTGGTGAATGGAAATGCCATAAGTGGTCAAATAGCATTGATTGATAGAGGTACTTGTTCGTTTTTTGAAAAGGTAAAATTTGCTCAGGATAAGGGTGCAAAAGCGGCAATCATTATTAATAATGTAATTGGAAACTCAATAACTATGGGCAGTAATGGAGGTACAGGTGTAAATATTCCGGCCATCATGATTACAAAAGCTGATGGGGATAATTTAAAAAATACTTTAAAAACTCAAAGCATCAAAGTAAGTTTGTATGATTCATCAAGTGCCAATAGCAAGCAATATGACAGTGATTTTGACAATGGTATTATTTCTCATGAATATGGTCATGGAATTTCAAACCGATTAACAGGAGGGCCTGCGAATACAAATTGTTTAACAAATCAGGAACAAATGGGGGAGGGTTGGAGTGATTTTTTCAGCTTGGTTATGACTCACAAACTGGGAGATAAAGGGATTGATAAGCGCGGTATTGGAACGTATGCCATAGATGAACCCAATGATGGAAATGGAATAAGGAATTTTCCTTATAGCACGTCTCTCACCATTAATCCTGTAACCTATAATAATATCAAGACTTTTTCTGTGCCACACGGTGTTGGTTCGGTTTGGTGCAGTATGTTATGGGATATGTATTGGGATTTAGTTGATAGATATGGATATGATCCTGATATTTATAAAGGAAAGGGAGGTAATAATATTGCCATGAAATTAGTCATGGATGGATTGAAAATGCAACCTTGCAATCCAGGTTTTGAAGATGGAAGAAATGCTATTTTACTAGCCGATGAAGTAAATAATGGAGGTAAAAATAAGGACTTAATTTGGAAAGCCTTTGCTAGGCGTGGTTTGGGTTTCAGTGCCAAACAAGGTTCTACTAATAGCAGAAGCGATGGCACAGAAGGTTTTGATATTCCAAAATTGATTCCTGAATTATCTAAAACAACACTAACCGAAACACGGAATGGTGATACATTAATTTATAAAATCGTCATTAAGAACACGAATTCAAAGACATCTAAATTGCTCACATTTAGAGATACGATTAAAAGCGGTTTGCAATTCATTAAAGCGGAAGGATGTTTTAACGGTTCATTTTTTAATCAAGTTTATTCAGGTACCATTGACTCTCTTCAGGCAGGAGATTCATTGGTGTGTAATATATATACAAGAGTTACGATCTCATCATTTACCAATTTTGTTGATAAAACTGATTTCGAAAATGGAGGAGGGAATTGGAAAGACTCCACGCTTAGTGGAACAGTGATAAATTGGTTTGCGAGTTCTAAAAACAAATATCAGGGTGCTAAAAGTTATTTTATAACCAATGCTGCTTCAAAAAGTGACAAGGTGTTAATGAAATTATTTGATCTGAATTCAAGTAACCCTCATTTAATTTTTTATCATCTTTATAACTCAGAAACCGATTGGGACGGTGGTGTAGTTGAAATTTATAACAATGGCAACTGGGAAGATCTTGGTTCATTCATGATAGAGAACGCTTATAATAAAAGCATATCTGTTAATCCAGAAAGTAGTATCAGTGGTAGAATGGCGTTTACAGGAAATAGCAACAAATTTATAAGAACCGTTGTAGATTTAAGTTCTTTTAAAGGGCAAAAAACAAGAATTCGCTTTCGATTTGTAAGTGATGGTGCTCAGGGCGGAGAGGGATGGTATATTGATGATATTACCCTTGCTGATAATTTTGTTAATGTTAATAATTCAGCTACACTATCTGAGTTAGACGGAGGCAACGTTTCAAGCGAAGCAAACAGTTTGGTTTTGAAAGGAAATGTAACCACTGTTTTTATTCCCAAAGCTGGAAATTTCAAAGTTTCACCGAATCCATTTAAAAATGAAATTACTGTTGAATCAACGAGTAAAAATTATGAGATAACACTGATGGATGTTTTGGGTAAAAATGTTTTTGATTCAGGAATAGTTAACGATAAAACGACTATTGAAACTTCTGGTTTCGCAGCCGGAACTTATTTCTTAAGAATTAAAACAAATCAAGGTATGGAGGTTGTTAAGCTGGTAAAATAGCTTTGAACTTTAAACTAAATATTCAATAAATAGGAAGGGCATATTTTGAGAATTATTCATAAAACAATCATAAAAAGGATTTAAAAGGAGATAGAGAAATCAATTTTTGATTAACGAAATCAAAAAGGCTATTTTCGCACTTTTTAAATTTTTACCTCAATAATAACATTAATGAAGCATAAAATCGCTATTGTAATGCCCGCCTACAATGAAGGTGAAGTGATAGCGGAGGTTGTAGAAAAATGGGTCGAATTACTCAGAAGCAGTTTTAGTCAAGAAGATAATCCAATATTAATCGTAGTTAATGACGGTTCAAAAGATAATACGGGTGAAACTTTAACCGAACTTGCTAAAACAAATCCGATTTTAATTGCAGTTAATCAGCCCAATGGTGGCCATGGAAATGCCGTGGTTAATGCTTATAAAAAGGCATTGGAGATGGATTCTGAATACATATTTCAAACCGACAGTGATGATCAGTTTACTACAGAAGATTTTTTTAAACTTTGGGAAAAGAGAAATGAATCAGATTTTATTTTAGGATACCGTAAACAGAGATTTGATGCACCAATCAGATTGGTAATTACAAGAATCCTGAAAGGTTCAATTTTCTTGTTTTTTGGAGCACCTATTGAGGACAGTAATATTCCTTTCAGACTAATAAAAGGCAGTTTTCTTAAGAAACTGATTGCAAATTTACCTGATCCAACCCCTTTTGCTCCCAATATCTTTATCTCTGTAATGGCCAAACGTGCTGGAAGACAATTATTCAGCATCCCAATAACGCATAAAGACCGTCGTACAGGGGAGGTAAGCATCAAAAAAATGAAATTACTGCAAGTATGTTGGCAAAGCTTTAAGGAATTAATGGCCTTTCGCAAAGCGCTTCCCGCAATTGTAAAAGATTTAAATAGTTAATTAGGTTTGATACATTCAAAGTTAAAGGGCGTTTTATTTTAATCCTCTTTATTATCAGGTACTTTCCTCTCACTTAAGTTTCATATTAAATGGATAATAAATAGACTCTAAGTTTGGTTTCATTTTTGAAGCCATTTAATAGAAACAAAATTAATACTTTTGTTTCTGCAAATTTTAATATAACCTTTGTTGAGTATTAGCGAAGTCAAGGTTTTATAAGATACAAAGACGCTTTCAATTAAAAAAATATGTGTTTTTCAATGGGTGCAAGTTTTATTTCCGGTACTTTGCTTATGGCAGTTGGTATTGTCACTGTCAAAAAAAATCAAAATTTACAATATATTCTATTTGCAGCAATTCCTTTGATTTTTGCCGTACAACAGCTTACAGAAGGTTTTATTTGGTTAGCTCTTCAAAATAAAAATTATGCTAATTTGCTAAAGCCCTTTGCCTATTTATTTTCGGTTTTCTCACAGATTGTTTGGCCGGCATGGATTCCTTTGTCTATTCTTATTTTGGAAAAAAAATCGGGACGCAATATAATATTGAGCATATTGTCCATACTTGGTTTGTTCGTCTCTGTTTCACTTGGTTATCATCTTATTAAATATGGAGTAATTGCAGAAATCAGAGAGCATCATATCGATTATGATTTCAGAAATTCTTTAGGCATGCCTCCATTTATTTCAATTTTTTACGTTATTGTTATTTTGGTACCACCTTTTGTTTGCAGTCTAAAAATAATGTGGTCATTAGGTTTGGCCGTCTTGGTGTCGTTTATTATTACAACCCTGCTTTATGAAAATTATCTTATATCAGTTTGGTGCTTTTTTGCTGCAGTTATAAGTGTAGTAGTTTATTTTATTCTTCGAGAAATTAGGAGATCGAATGTTGACCTTGTTACAGTATTTAAAACAAATGAGAAAAACGAAAGTCTAGCAAGTTGATTTATAATTAAGAAGTTGAAATGAACTTACTGCATTTTATTTATCTCTAATTTAAATGACATAGTTATTTCTTTTCTATCAAAAAGTAATGAAAGATTACAATAAATATTTTTACATACCTGCTTCTCCTGAAGAGGTTTATCTGGCAATTACCA
>Ga0163144_10005237_pt1 | contig 28861 bp, 20 predicted proteins | sample OliLak19BULKMAT1_FD_123175 | JGI IMG/M metagenome (GOLD analysis project Ga0163144, IMG submission 123175) | Freshwater microbial mat bacterial communities from Lake Vanda, McMurdo Dry Valleys, Antarctica - Oligotrophic Lake LV.19.BULKMAT1 | ecosystem: Environmental > Aquatic > Freshwater >...
CGGAAGAATTGGGTTTGGGTGAAGTGAATGTCGATTCGCTTCGCGTGGAGAACGCTCTGGAAAGTGCCGCCGTGATTCGGTCCGTGCTTTCCGGTGAAGATGGGCCGGCCGCCCGCGTCACGTTGGCGAATGCGGCGACGGCGTTGTATGCGGCGGGCTTGTTCGCGCAACCGTCCGAAGCCGTTGGGGCGGCGCGGGCGTCAATTGCTTCGGGCAAAGCCCGACATGTGTTGGATCAGTTGATCGCCTTAAAGAATTGATACCTCCTACAGGACTTGCCCGTGGCCCGTAAAGTGGTTCTGATCGCCGATCCCGGCATCGATACGTCGTTCGCGTTGGCCTTGGCGCTGCACGATCCGAATCTGGATGTGCTCGGCATCGTGCCCACGGCGGGGAACGTTTCGGCATCCCGTGCGACCCTGAACGTTCAGATCCTTCTCGATCACCTCGATCCGCCGCGTCGGCCGCGGACCGCGTCCGCGTTGCCTGCGGTGTACGACCGCGACGGCACGGCCATGCACGGGCCGGACGGACTCGGCGGCGTCGACTTCGCCTCGGTTGAACGGCATAACTCTTTGGCGGCCGACAAGTTGCTTGCGGAACTCATCCGCGAACACCCGCACGAGGTCAGCCTCATCTGCCTGGGGCCGACCACGACCATCGCGCACACCTTCGACCGCGACCCGGATCTCGTGGCGCTGATCGATCAGTTGATACTCGTGGGCGGTTCGTGGAAGGTCCCCGGCAATGCGGGGCCATGCAGCGAATTCCACTTTACGCTCGATCCGGAATCGACCCGCAAGCTGATTCACCTCGGCGTCCATCCGATCATCGTGCCGCTTGACGTGACGCGGAAGCTGATCTTCTCGCCGACGGAACTTTTCGAACTGCCGAATCCAACCTCGCAGACGGGCAAATTCCTGCGGGCGATTGTGCCCTACGCAATCCGGGCCTCGTCCAACATCTACGGCATCGAAGGCTTCCACCTGAAGGACGTGCTCGGCGTGGTGGTGCTGGCTCTTCCGGGGTCGGTGCGGACGTTGCCTCACGTCGTCGAGATCGAATCGAAGGGCGAGTTCACCCGCGGCATGATGGTCGTGGACGACCGCAAGTCGACGACCGGACGGCCTAATGTGCAGCTCGCACTGGATGCCGCAGTCGGTGAGATCCGCCAGTATGTCGCGCGGATGTTGGCGAACGCGCCGTAGGTGCGTCACACTGCCAAAATCCTGACGTGCATTCAATTCTTGGTCCGAAGCTCGTCGCGGATTTCCGCGAGCAGTCGCTCGGTGGGCGTCGGCTCCGCTGGAGCGACGGCGTCCTTCTTCTTCAACCTGTTCGTCGCTTTGATGACGAGGAAGAGGCAGGCCGCGACGATCAGGAAGTTGATCATTTTCTGAACGAAGCGGCCGTACTTGATCTCGACCGGAATGAGCTTCTGCTCGGCCTTGGGTTTGTCGGCGGTGCTCGGATCGATTCGCTTGCCGGGCAGTTCGATGGTGAGATCGGAGAAGTCGACGCCGCCGGTCAGGGCACCGATCGGCGGCATGAGGATGTCTTCGACCAGCGATGTGACGATGGTACCGAAGGCGGCACCGATGATTATGCCGATGGCCAGGTCCACAACATTGCCGCGAAGGATGAAGGCCTTGAACTCGGCAACGATGCTCATGGGTTTCTCCGTAATTACTGCAGGCGCTTCGCGGCTTCGCCGAGTTCCAGGCAAGCGCCTTCGAGGTCGCGGTTGCCGGACGACTTGGCTTTCGCCAGGCCGCGTTCGACGTACTTCAGTGCATGGGCGGGCTGCTTGGCACTGAGCATCGCTTCGACGGCAACGATGAGGAAGCGCGGCTCTTCGTCGGTGCGATCCAGCAGGGTATCGAACTCGCCGACGGCTTCCAGGATGCGGCCGGAGCGGGCGTAGAGCTTGCCGTTCTGGACGCCGTATTCGCTGGCCCGTTTGCCTTGATGATTCGCGGCGTCGTCCTTCGCGCCCGCCTCGGCGATGGCCAGCGCGGCGGGAATGTCGCCGTCCGCAAGGGTAGCGGTGATGGCGCACGCGAACAGCGGGTAGCGGTCCGGCTTGGCGGCATCCGCGGGTTTGGCGGCACCGACCTTGGCGTACTTCACGGCGATCTCGCGGGCATCGAGCTTCATGGCCGCCCGCATGCCGTCTTCGAGTTCGGCAACCGTCAGCTTGCTCAAGTCAATCCCTGCCAACTCGGCAACGTTCATGGCGGTGAAGTCGATCTTCAGCGGTGCCGCCGATGCGGCAGCGACTTCGGCCGGCTTGCATTCCGGTACGTGGAGGGTCGGGGCATTGCCGGCGGCCTTCAGTTCGACGCCGAGTTTGTGGCGGAGGCGGTCGAAATCGTAGAAGGTCATCGCTTCCGTGCCGCCATCCTCGGTGCGCTTGCGTGGCGACGCACTGAACAAGCAATCCTGCAGGAAGCGGATGATGCCGAGCAGTCGCTTTCGGAGCAGGGTGCTTCCCGAGGCGTCGAGTGGGGCGGCGCCGCCGAGGGACTTCAAGGGCCTCCGGCACCAGACGTCCTCGAAGTGGCTCGTGGCCCGATCGCGGAGTTTGGCTTCCGCGGCGGCGACATCGGCCGTGCGGACCGGGAAGGCCAGCGCTTCCTGAATCAGGTCAGCGTACTGGGCCGTACCGACCGACTCGACCGGCTCGCCGACGGCCAAGGCCAAGCGTTCGCGAATGCGTTGGGCCACCGTCCGCACCGACTCGGCATCGACGTGCCAGACTCGCAGAATGCCCTGAGCGATCGACAGATTGGCCAAGGATCTCGCCATCGTCGTGCCCGTGTCCAAAAGGTTCGGCAACTCCTCGATCACCAGACAGGTGAAGACGCCGGCTTCCTCGTCCATTTGCGGCGCGAGGATTTGGCGGGCTTGGCTCATCTGCTGCAACAGACCGAATACGGCTTCCGGGTCGCGGACCTGCATGAGAATGCGGTGTTCGAGGTAGTCCGATTCGTTCTCCATGCCCGAGCCGCACCGCAGGACTTCCACCAGTGCAGCCGTTTCCTCGGCGAACGAGTCGTCCCATTCCTTGTCGAGCGACTTATTCAGCGACTCGACCGCGGCAGGCTGTTCGCCGAGCCAGGCCTGCGTCAGCCCGAGGTTGAACCAGGCGGCCGGGTCGTCCGGCACTTCGGTCGTCATGGCTTGAAATACGGCCTTGGCTTGGCCGAATTTGCCGCTGAGGCCATCGGTCGGTAACGTTTTGGCCGTCCTGCGGTACTTGTACGGCTTGCCGGCCGCGGCGGGCAAGCGGGACGTTTCGCCGTAGACGGCTTCGAAGTGCTCGCGCAGTTCGCGCTCGGCCGGCAGGAACATCGTCGCCCGCTCGAGGGCCGCACGGGCGGCGACGGGGCGATTTAGCACAACTTCGTGCCGTGCGATCAGCTCGTGAACGTTGCCCTGCTGCTCCACCGCATCGACGGAATAGGCCTCGGCAGCCTTTCGGAAGAGCAGCAGTGCGCCGATGATTTCGCCTTCCTGCTGACGCATGATGCCGCGAAGCAGGTAGCCCATACCGAAAGACGGGTCGATTTTGAAGGCCTTTTCCAGCATTTCGTCGGCTTGGGCCGCCTTGTCTTCGCCGAGAAGCAGGTTGGCGTAGAAGCCGTAGACCTGGGGGCGGTCCGGGTGATCCATAATCAGCCGGTCGAATTCCTTGACGGCGTTATCGTGCTGATTGTTCTGCTGCAGTTCGAAGGCATGTTCGATGCGGCTGAAGTAGGGCGTGCAACACCACTTGAATTTTTTGCCGCTTCCGCAGGGGCAGTTGTCGTAGGCGTTCGGCATGTCCTGCTCGGTCCGGGTGGAGACTGATCCGACTCACGCCGCAGGCGAAAGCCGCGACGACTCGAAAATCGAGATTCAGACAAGATATGCGATAGGCCCTCGGATGAAAACGGACGACGACGGTTTGACACGGGGAAAGCCCGTCCTAAGTTTTCGCGTCCGGCAGTACCACTTGAACCGCGGATGAAATCTCGTCCCCGTGCTCGGCATGTGGGAACCCCCCATTTTCCAGGAAACGTGTGCGATGGTGACCAACGATCTCGGTGCGTGCGAATGGTTCGTCTGGGATCTCCGACGCAGTGGTCTGATCGACCGCGGTCAGCTCGATCAACTCGTCAGCGATTTCCTGAAGCGCAACCCGCGGGCCGAAGCCCCGGCGCTCGCCGAATACCTGGTCAAGCACAATACGCTGACCGAGTTTCAGGCCGACCGCGTACTCAACGGTAAAACCCAAGGCCTCGTGCTCGGGCCGTACGTCCTGATCGACGCCATCGGCCAAGGCAGCATGGGTCAGGTCTACAAAGGCATTTCCAAGAATGACAACCTGCAGTACGCCGTCAAGGTGCTGCCGCGACGGAGCATGTGGAACGTCCGTCTGGCCCGCCGTCAGGTTCGTTCCTTCGGTCAGTTCAGTCACCCGAGTGTCGTTCCGTTCGTCGATGTCGGCACCGCCGGTGGCCTGCACTATCTGGTATGGCCCCTCGCCGAAGGCAAAACGCTCGAAAACATCGTCCAGCAACAGGGCCGCCTCAGCCAGACGCAGACCGCCCTGATCGGCGTGCACATCGCTCAGGGCTTGAATCTCTGCCATCAAAACAACATTTTCCACGGTTTGGTGAAGCCATCCAACATCATGATCGGATCGGATGGTCAGACCCGAATTCTGGACTTTGGCATCGGTTCTCTGCTCGTGGAAAACGAAGGCGAATCGTTGGTGGACACCATGTCTACCGCCAACACGCTCACCAGCGGGCTGGACTGCACCTCGCCCGAGTCGATCATGGAACCGACGAATCGGACGCCCGCGGGCGATCAGTATTCCCTCGGGTGCGTCCTTTACTATTGTCTCACCGGCCGCGTACCGTTCCCGGAAGGCTCCGCCGTCGAAAAGATGATGGCCCATCAATCCAAGGAGCCGGTCGCCATCCGCGACTTCGCGCCGGAATGCCCGGAAGCCTTGGCTGAGGTCGTATCCAAGCTGATGTCCAAAGCGCCGGAACAACGCTATTCCGGGACGGACGAAGTCGTCGAAGCCCTCGAGCCGTTCTTGGGCGACTCGGCGGAATCGGCAATGGAAGAAGCTTCGCCGCCGCCAGTCATCTCCCGGCCGAATCCGAGCGGATTCCGTTCGTCGGTCGGCAACACCGCGACGGCCACACCGCCGCGAGCCACGGCATCGCAGGCACCGACCCGCAATGGTACTTACCCCAGCCGCACGGCCACACCCGGCCGCTCCAACCCCGGCTTGGCTCCGACAACGCCTGCCCCTGCCGCACATCGTCTGAATGCGTCCGCTCCTCAGGCACCGTCCCGGCCGAACCGCGTTCCAGGCCGCGAAGCGATTTCCGCGCCGGTGCGCCAACAGCAGTTCGAAGAAATTCAACTGCTCGAAGCGGTCGACGGTCCCTCGCCCTACAGCGACCCCGCTGCGTTGCGGGCCTCTGCCGGCTGGCTGACGGATGCCGCTGAAGAGACGCAGCGGGCTACCCGCAGCGGCGGCAGCATCGGCTCCATCGGGATTGCCGCGGCGTCGTTGTTGCTGTTGGCGTTGGTCTTCGTCGGTGCTCGACTGCTCATGAAATAGCAAGTGACTTGCGGGTTCACGGACCCTGCACGATCGCCGCGGAGGATACGGGTCGTTGGTGCCCCGCATTCTCGGCGGCGATTCCGTTTTCCGGCCTCGGAGATCGTTGACGCAGATTTCCCTGCTTATTATGACAACAGCCCATGCGGCCGCTCTTACCTCATAGAAGTTCAAGGATTGCCGTGTTGTTCGCTTCCGTTGCCGAGTCGGATTTGGGTCTCTGGTGGACCATCGCAGGACTTCTGCTCCTTCCGCTCCTCGTGGCGATCAACGGTTTCTTCGTGGCCTCCGAATTCGCTTTGGTGTCGATCCGCCGCACCCGCGTCGAGGAGATGGTCAATTCCGGCGTTCCCAAAGCCGATTCGTTGATGGAAGCAGTCGATCGGTTGGATCGGAGTGTTGCTGCGGCTCAACTCGGCATTACCCTGGCGAGCCTTGCACTCGGTCTGGTCAGCGAACCGATTTTACATGCCCTGATTCTGCCGGTGGTGGCGCCACTGTGCGAACCGCTGCCGGACCATTGGGAACCGCTGGTCATCAAAATCCTGTCGATTTCCGCTGCGCTCGCGTTGGTCACCTTCATGCACGTTGTCTTCGGCGAACAGATGCCGAAGATCGCTGCGTTGCAGGCCTCAGAACGCATCGGCTTGTGGATCGCGCGGCCGACGAACTGGTTCGCCAAGGCCACCCATCCCCTCATTCGCCTCATGAACGGTTCCAGCAACTTCTTCCTGAAGCGGCTCGGCTTCAACCCGTCGAGCCACTCGGATGAAGTGCATACCGTCAATGAATTGCGACTGCTGATCGAAGACACCGAAGAAGCCGGGCTGATCGACCCCGAGGCCGCGGATTTCGTCCGGAACGTATTCGAACTCTCGAACAAGAAGGTCCAGGACGTCATGATCCCGTGGGCCAAGGTTCGGGCCTTGGAACTGACGCTGTCACCGGAAAAAGTGCTCGAGGCGGTCCGGGATGGAGTTCATACCCGTCTGCCGATCTACGAAAAGGATCCGATGAACATCGTCGGCATCGTCAATACCAAGGATCTGTTCTTCCTCTTCAGCCTCCGCGGCCTGGTCACTTTGGAAGATGCCCGCTACGACGCACAGTTTTTCGACCCGCACGAAACCGTCGCGGCAGCGCTTCGGAAGTTCCGCAAGACCAAGCGACCGATGGCGATCGTCCGCGATGCTGCGATGGTCGTCCACGGAATCATCACCGTGGAGGACGTGCTTGAAGAAATCATCGGCGACATGGAGGACGAACACGACGACCCGACTCGCCGGCGGGCGATGTTGGCACGGGTAAGCCGGAAGTCGAATCCGGGCAACCGGCAATTGCCGAAGAAGTGAAGAAGCCCGGCCGTATGGCCGGGCTTCTTTTGTTCTCGAATCAAAGTGAGAATCAATTACAGACCGGCACGCAAACCGGCACGTATCTCGTAACGCAGCGACTCACCACATACGGCTCCATGGTGCATTGCGACACCGGCACCATACGGCACGTTTGGAAGTGTTCGACCTTCGGCACGCAGCGGGTGACGTAGCGGACGTGTTGCTCGGTGACCATGTTCGTGCGGCATTGGCGGATCACCCGCGATTGTTGCTCGGACACGATCCGGCAGGTGCGGATCGGCACTTGGCGGACCTGCTCCTCCGGGACGTATTCGCACCAGCGACGCGGTTCGTAACGCATGTGATCTTCCTTGATCGTCCGGCAGGTGGTGTACGGTACGTTCTGCACTACGGTCTCCGGGATCATGCGGCAGGCACGACGGACTTCCTGACGAACGTGGTCTTCCTTGATCACACGGCAGGTCGTGTAGGGAATCTGCACCGTCCGCGTTTCGGGCACGTTGTAGCAATGCCGACGATTCACCATCCGAGTATGCATTTCCGACACCATGCGGCACGTCGTGTAGGGAATCTGTACGATATAAGTTTCCGGCACGGTGTAACAACGGTACTTAGTGATCATGTGAGTGTGATCTTGCTTCACGACACGGCAGGTTGTGTATGGAATTTGAACTACACGCTCTTCCGGCACGCGATAGCATTGCTGCTTGTTGACCATTACCGTGTGATCTTCGCGCACCATGCGGCAGACGGTTCGGCAGACCGGTACCATCTCGCAGTACGCCACAGTGCGGCAGACCGGCACTTGGACCGTCGTCGTCACCGGCTTGCGAACGTAGTGAGTCTCGCAGATGGTCCGGCACTCGGTTCGGGGCACGAACACCTGGCGGCAGACCGTGCGGCCGGGGCATTGGACCTGCTCAACCGTGACGGCGCCCGGGCACCAATGCGTTGTGCAGGTGCAGGGGTCAAAGGTGCAGGTGGCCGGAGCACGCGACACACGATTCACGATCGGACCAGGAATATACTCGGAAATCGTCTCCGTATGACCGGTTTGATACGACACGACGCGCTGCGTCGTCACCGGTTCGACCTCGATGTGCGTCTGCGTCTGTTGCACCATGTCGGTCACGGTGCGGTAGCGTGTGACCGGAACCTGATTCGTGACCGTCTCATACACCGGCTTCATCGTCGAATAAGTGACCGGGACCTGGTAGTTCTGCACTTCGGTGCGGTAGGTCGTGTAGCGCTGCTCGCGGACGTGCTGTTCCGTCACGTTGTGGTAGGTACTGTAGGTTACGGGCACCTGATACGGTTCCACGACATTACGATACTTGGTATAGGTCTGTTCCCGCATGTGCTGTTCGTAGACCGGACGCTGCGTCGTATAGTTCACCGGTTCCTGATGGTCCTGAACCATAGTGCGGTTGATGGTATAGGACTGCTCGCGGACGTGATTATGAATTTCTTTGCGATACGTACAGTAAGGAATCGTCACGACGTATTCGTACATCTCCGGTCGGGAGAACTGCCGCGTCACTTGGCGGACGTGGTGTTCGACCACCTGGCGATACGTGCAAAACGGCACGGCTACCGTCGTTTCCCGCATCACCGGGCGGTTGATCGTGTAGCGTTGCTCCTGCAGGTGCGTGTCAATCACCTGACGGTTGACGACGTAATTCTGCACGGTGTCGAAATACTCGACGGTCGGTCGTTGCACGGTGTAAGGGACTGCCTCGCTGACCGTCTCGTAGCTCGTGCGGGTGCCGTTGAAGACTTGTGCCTGCATGGTGGTGCGAGTCACCGGGCGGTACTGGACCTCGTTGACGACTTCCGCGATCGGCTGATAGCTGGTCCGACTGACGATGACCGGCGGAGCGCATTGTTCCGCAGCCACGACCGGCCTCGGATAGCGGCATAACCCGCAGTGGGCGGCCTGGGCCGAGGCCGGGACCACCAATCCCGCGACGATCAGTGACGTGCGGATCATCCTGTTGAAGAGCATGTTGAGACGTCCTGACGGTTCGCGGATGTTGCCCCAAGACCCCCCGGAGGCAAACACTCCATCCCTAGTGTGCGCGACTTCCGAACGGACTCAATTCTTTGCCTTTGCGGAAGTGAGGAAAGATGTACCGCCTCGGTCGTTGAATCGTTCCCGCCGCCGGGATCGCTTCCTCGGCTTTAACCCGCGCGAGAGGCGCAATCGTAAGCGGCGGACGATTCGCTAAGATGGCGGCATGACCACGCCGAGCATCGCAGATCTGCCGCAGCCCCGCCCAGGCCGAGTGCCGGACCGGGAGGAATGCGTCGAACAGGCCTATTTTTTCAGGCATTTCCGCGAACGCATCGCCGAGAATCTGCCGGCCCAGGATGTCCTTTCCCGCATCCACGAGGAAGTGTTGACGACCACGCGGCTGCCGATGGCCATCCAATTCGTCGCGTCGGAACTCAACCACTCCGGCCGGCTTTCGCGGGGCTTCGAACTTCTGCCGCATTACTTCACTCCGTTTCAGACCTTTGTGGTCAGACAGGCTGAAGACGAGAAGCAGCGGCTGACCATGCCGATCGCGCTGCTGATCTTGGAACGCGAAGCCGAGTACAAAGCCAAGGAGCCGACGCGGCCCGGGCTGTTCGTCTATCAGTACGAATCGATCGCCCGCAACCGCCTGGGTTACAACGACGGGTTGAAGGCGATGAGCGACGATCCCATGTACGGGCCGGATTGGGCGAAGTACATCGATCAGGTTCGCAGGCAGGGCGGCATCATCGACTTCTGCGATCTCGTCTATTGGCGTTCGGTCCTTTACGTGCAGGACGAGCGCCGAAAGAAGCCGGATTACGTGCCGAACGCCCCGCCGCTTTATGCCGAACGCGAGGGCAAGATCGCGAAGGCCGCCCGTGGCCGCGATCCGCTCTTCCTGTTTGCAGCCTTGCAGCGTCAATTGAACTATCCGGAGATCCCGAGGCTTCGCAGCAAGGACAGCCTCGATGCGAAGTTGGAGATGCAGACGCTGAAACTCCGCGAACTCGAAACCCGCATCCGCATGCTGGAAAGCGAAACCCGCGGTACATTCGACCCGACTCAACTCGGCAAGCCGGACATGTTCAAGGACGTCAAGGACGAGTGACTTGAAAGCGTCCCTCGACGATGGAAGATGAATTTCACACACGATCGGACCGAGGTTTCCAATGATTGTCGGCGTTCCCAGCGAAGTGAAGTCCGATGAGTACCGCGTGGCCATGACGCCCAACGGCGTCGAGGAACTGACGCGGGCCAAGCACAAAGTGCTGATCCAGACCAACGCCGGCATCGGCTCCGGCATATCGGACGAACAGTACCTCGCCTGCGGTGCCGAACTCGTGGCCACCGCGGCGGACGTCTGGCAGCGGGCCGACCTGATCGTGAAGGTGAAGGAGCCGATGGAAGCCGAATGGCCGATGATGCGGTTCGGGCAGACGGTCTTCACCTACTTCCACTTCGCCGCGGACGAGAAGCTCACTCGAGCCGTCATGAAGTCCGGCATCACGGCCGTCGCCTACGAGACGATCAAGGATGCCAAGGGCACGCTGCCGCTGCTCACCCCCATGAGCGAGGTTGCCGGCCGCATGAGCATCCAGGAAGGGGCCAAGTACCTGGAGCGGCCCTTCCAGGGTCGAGGCATTCTTTTGTCCGGTGTCCCCGGCGTGGCACCCGCCACGGTGACGATCCTGGGCGGCGGCATTGTCGGCGCGAACGCTGCCCGAGTTGCGGCCGGGCTGGGAGCGAACATTTTCCTGCTCGACATCAACCTGGATCGGCTTCGTTATCTGGACGACGTGATGCCGAAGAACGTCACGACTCTGTTCAGCAACCGCCACAACATCATCGACTGTTTGAAGGTCTCCGACCTCGTGATCGGCGCCATTCTGATTCCCGGCGCCAAGGCCCCGCGATTGGTGAACAAGTATGACCTGAAGGTGATGCCGCCGCGGGCGGTCATCATCGATGTGGCTATCGACCAGGGCGGCTGCTTCGAGACCAGCCGTCCGACAACGCACGCCCAACCGACGTACATCGTGGACGACATCGTCCACTACTGCGTGACCAACATGCCCGGCGCCGTCGGCCGGACCAGCACGCAGGCTCTCACCAACGTCACACTGCCGTACGTGCTCCAACTGGCGAACAAGGGCTCCGAACGAGCCGTCGAGGAAAACTTCGGCCTCGCCTTAGGCGTCAACATCAAAGCCGGCAAGGTCACCAACGAAGCCGTTGCCGCGACCTTCGGCTTTGAATACGCAAAGCTTTAGGAAGTACATTCACTCCTAGGTCCCCTCCCATGCGTCTTGCCCTTGCTCTCTCATTTCTGCTTCTCACAGCCTTCCCCGGATTTGCCGAGGACTGGCAGCCGTTGTTCAACGGCAAGGACCTCAGCGGCTGGCGGGCCAACAACGACCCCGAATCGTTTGCGGTCAAGGACGGTGTTCTCCGGGTGCAGTCAACCGGCAAGTCAGCGGCGCATCTCTTTGACGTCGGCGACTTGAAGGACGGCTTCACGACCCGAAAAGCATCTGGTACTTCAAGGACATTCGCCTGAAGCGGCTACCCTGAGTTCGTTCTACAATGAACTGAGTGAAACCTGCCCGGCTGACGGAGGTCGACGATGCTTCTCGGTTCGCAGGTCGGGCCGTTTCTGATTGAAAAGGAACTCGGCAGCGGTGCCATGGGTACCGTCTATCTCGCCCAATTCGAGAAGGAACCGGGGAAGGTCATTCCGGTCGCCCTCAAGGTCATTTCCCTCGGTCTCCTGGGCAACGAAGGAGCCATGGCACGCTTCGACCGCGAAGCCGCGATCCTGAAGCAACTCAAGCACCCGCACATCGTCCGCCTGCTCGCCGTCGGTAAGTATAGGCAGACTCCCTTCATCGCCATGGAGTACGTCGAAGGCGAATCGCTGGATCGCATTCTCCTTCGCCGCACGAAGCTGTCTTGGGAGGATGTGGTGTCCTACGGTAAGCAGCTTTGCGAAGCGCTGCAGCACGCCCACGACAAAGGCATCGTCCACCGCGACCTGAAGCCGTCGAACCTGATGGTCACCCGCGAGGGCGTTCTGAAACTGACCGACTTCGGCATCGCCAAGGATACTGACGTCACCGCCCTGACCGGCGCCAACAGCACCATCGGCACGGCCGCCTACATGTCCCCCGAGCAGTGCCGCGGCGACAAGACTCTTGGCGCCAAGTCGGACCTTTATTCCCTCGGCGTCTGCCTGTACGAACTGCTCACCGGAAAGAAGCCCTTCGTCGGAGAGTCGACGATCGATATGTTCACGAAGCACGTCAGCGAGACGCCGGTCCGCCCGCGCCGACACGAACCGGACATGCCGATCTGGCTCGACAATCTCGTGATGTTCTGCCTGGAGAAAAACAAGGAATCCCGACCGCTCGATGCCGCGACGATCGGCCGGATGCTTGCCGAGATCGAAGAGAAGGTGCAGTCCCAAGCGTCCGTCGGAGCGGAGATCGCCAACGCCCGCCGGGTCGACCGGCCGATGGGCGGCGGTTCACTGAATGCCGCAGATAAGGAAGCAGCCCAATCGCTGCGTGCCGGCGCGAAGAAGAAAAAGAAAAAGAAGGCCCGCCCTCTTTCCAAACGGCCGTGGTTCCGTGCCTTGCCCATCGTCGTCGGCCTGTTGATCCTCGTCGGCTTTGCGGGCTTCATGAGCTTCGGCGGGCCAGGCCCGGAACCGCTGGAGGCCCTTGCGGAAAAGGTCGAAGTCGCTGGGAATCGCGGCGACGCCGCGGCGGATTTTCTGAAACTGCACAACGCCAAAGACGATCCGACCGTTGAGAAGGTCCGTAAAATCTTCCGCGAGGAGAAAGCCAAGGAAGCCGAGAGCGGCTTGGTCCGTCGCTTCAATTCCAAGATGAGGAACAACTCGGACAACTACGACGCCAACGCTTTCCCCATCGCCATCTCTGCCCTCGAAGCCGAAAAGGCGGGCGACCTGCGTCAGGCCGCATCGCTCTGGATCGCGGCCCGCGAGAAGTGCCCCGAGGAGAATGTGACCCGCTTCCCCAGCGAGGAGGAAGTCTTGCGCGTCCGATTGCGTTGGGTTGCCGAGAAGCGCATCAACGACTTGAAGACCGCACCGGAAGTGCTGCAGAAACTGCTGAAGCAATATGAGGACGACCGCCGCACCGAGTTCGAAAGAACTTACGAAACCGGCGCCATCGAGGGTGTCGCCATGCGCGCTTTGCGGCTGGAACTCTTCGGCGATCTGCCGAAGGCCCGGCGGGCCTGGTCGCTCGCGTTCACCGAGGCGGAGACGCGAACCGATTTGCGCTCGTGGTCATTGATCGCCGCGGAGAAGGTGGCCAAGTTGACCGAGGAGAAAAAGAAGCCGGACGAAACGCCGGTTCGCATCGAGCTGCTCAAACGGGTCATGACCAAAGTCGTCGCAGATGCGGCTGTCGTCGAATCGGCTGAGATTCCCGCAGTCGCCAAACGCTCGATCCGCAACACCTGCCGGGACGTGATCGCCCTATACTCGGATGAGTTGACCGAGCCGTTTCCGACCTTCGTCAAACAAGCCAAACAACTGCTCGCGGCGTTGCCGAAGTAGTTGAATCCGGAGCCGAATCCCCATGTCCCTATCCGTCACCCGCGTTCATCGTCCCAAATCGTTGGCTGCATTCGAGCGGGCCAAAGCCCTGATCCCAGGTGGCGTCAACAGCCCGGCTCGGGCCTTCGGGGGCGTCGGGGGTTCACCGCTGTTCATCGACCATGCCGAGGGGGCGTACCTCACCGATCTCGACGGGTTCCGCTATCTCGATTTCATCGGGTCTTGGGGACCGATGATTCTGGGCCACGCCCATCCGAAAGTCCTTGAGGCAACCCTGAAAGCGGCCCGCAACGGGACCAGCTACGGTGCCCCCTGCGAACTGGAAAGCGAACTCGCGACCCGCGTGATCGACGCGGTCAAATCCGTCGAGATGGTCCGCTTCACCTCCAGCGGGACGGAAGCGGCCATGTCCGCACTGCGGTTGGCGCGCGGCGCCACGGGGCGGGACAAGATCGTCAAGTTCGCTGGGTGCTACCACGGCCACGTCGATGCCCTGCTGGTGGCCGCGGGTTCGTCCGCACTGACTCTCGGCGTGCCGAATTCCCCCGGAGTGCCCAAGGGCGGCACGCAGGACACGCTCGTCATCGACTACAACAGTACCCAACAACTGGCCGATGTGTTCGCGAAGTACGGCGACGAGATTGCCTGTGTGATGCTGGAGCCGGTCGTCGGTAATATGGGCCTCATCATCCCGACGATTGAGTTCCGCAAGGAACTCCGACGATTGACGCATAAGCACGGTGCCCTATTGATTTACGATGAAGTCATGACCGGTTTTCGTCTCAGCTATGGCGGCGCGCAACAGTTGCTGGGCGATGACCCCGATATGACGGCCTTCGGCAAGATCATCGGCGGCGGCTATCCGGTCGGTGCCTACGGCGGTCGGGCGGATGTGATGCGGAATGTGATGCCCGCCGGCCCGGTCTTTCAGGCCGGCACGCTCTCCGGCAACCCGGTCGCGATGGCCGCAGGCATTACCGTGCTCGATGAGTTGAAGGCGAACCCGCCGTATGAGCACCTCGATCAACTCGGTGCCAAGATCGAAGCCGGGTTGCACGGAATCGCTGAAAAACTTGGTATTCCACACCAGATCAACCGGGTCGGGAGCATGTGGACCTTCTTCTTCACCGGCACCCCGGTCGTCGATTACCCCACCGCAAAGACGACCGACACCGCCAAGTTCGGCCGATTCTTCTGGGCCATGATGGACCGCGGCTTCTACCTGCCGTGCAGCCAATACGAAGCCGCGTTCCTCTCCGCCGCGATGACGGAGCAAATGATCGACGATATGCTGGCAGCCGCCGCGGAAGCACTTGCCGAGTGTCGATAACCAAGACGTTTTTCATCACAGAGAACGCACAAGAAAACATGACCAGAATCTCTGCTACATGATATATGACAGTAGCTGTAATGAATCACTTGATGCATTTTTCAGACTTCATTTGGAAACCAACATGATTCGCCGGAAACGTTCGACATTAGTCTTGCTCGGATTCATTGTCGTCGTCATCGGCGATGGATATCTGTTTGTGCGCAACCTGATGCCGCAGGTTTTCGATCGTGAAGCCGTCAACCCGGCCGAGTTGGCGGCACTGGAGACTGCGGATCTGAAAGCGATACCGACAGGCGGCGGTGACTGGCCGCAATGGCTGGGGCCAACCCGAAACGGCGTCGCGCCCGCCGGCCCGATGCGGTCGGACTGGTCCGCGAATCCACCGAGGAAGTTGTGGGAGCGGCCCTGCGGCGGCGGGCATGCGTCGTTGGCCGTGGTCGACGGCAAGGTGTTCACCATGGAGTTCGAGGCAGACAGTTCTGAAGAGTCGATGGTCTGTCGCGATGCAGCCGGCGGGCAGCGATTGTTTGCGGCTTCGAGCAAGGCCGACTATTCCGAGTTGGATCGCACCTATGCCAACGGTCCGCGGGCGGCACCGGCGATCGCCTTCGGCAACGTCTTTACCGTCGGAGCGGCCGGCAACGCGCGAACACTGAGATTGCCGACGACGCTCGGCGCATTACCTGACTTGATTTGGGATACCAAGTATCCCGCGCCCCAATGGGGGTTTGCCCGCTCGCCCTTGGTCATTCAGGATCGCGTCGTCATTCAGTCCGGCATGAAAGGCGCAATGCTGACCTGCTTCGATGCCAAGTCCGGCACGACCCTATGGACCGCCCCCGGCGACCCGGACGGTTACAGCTCGCCGGCGGCGGGCAAACTTGCCGGCATCGATCAGATTGTTGCCGTCGGCGGCTCCGCGATGATGGGCTTTCAGACATCGGATGGGGAAAAGCTCTGGTCGGTGCCGTGGGCCACGCAGTTCCAGGGGAACATTGCCACGCCACTGATTGTCGGCAACTACGTCTTCATTTCCTCAGCGTATGCGAAGGGTTGTGCCTTGTTCCACATCGTGCCGGCGGGCGACGGCTGCAAGGCGGAACAGGTCTACTTCCGGCCCGGCAAGGTGATGCAGAACCACCATGCAAACTGCATACACCGCGACGGCTATCTGTACGGTTTCGACGGCGACAACCTGCGCTGCGTCGATCTGCGCAAGGGGCAGCAGGTGCCCGATTGGGAAGGCCGAAATGCGGACAATAAGCCGCTCGGAAAAGGCTGCCTGATCCTCGCAGGCGACAAGCTCCTCGGCCTGACGCACGAGGGCGATCTATTCCTCGCGGACGCCGATCCTAATGAGTTCAAACTTCGCGGTCATGTACGTGGTGTGCTGACCGGTCCGCGGGCTTGGGCGTTGCCGGTGCTCGTCAACGGTGTGCTTTACCTGCGCGACGACGTCAGGATTGTCGCTTACGACGTGCGGTGAATCACTTCGCACCGGCCGGCAGGCCCGCCGTTTTCAGGTTCGAGTGATACACCTTCGGCATGTATTCGTAGATGTCGAACTTCGGGTCGTTCTCCGTATCGTGGCACTTCGTGCAGAGGCTGTAGACGTTGTCGATGACAGCGGTCTGGTCGGCGGTCAACTTGATCTTGCCGCGATCCTGCTTCGGTAGTTTTGCGATGGCGAGCATGGTTTCGGGTGACGGCAGCCGGTCGGTCGGCTTTGTTTTCCACTGCTTGCTCAGGGACGCCAGCAAGGCCTTGTCGTTCGGGTTCGCGGCATGGCCGCTGCCGGGGCCGTGGCAGTTTTCGCAGCCGTTGTTTTTCAGGTTCGGCGTCTTGGTCAGGTCGGTGAAGCCGGTCTGGAATTCCATGCCGGTTGTGTGGCAGACGAGGCATTCGCCGTCGAACTGGCGGTTCGACGGCCGCTTAGCGTATTTCTCGAGAGCCTCGTAAGCATGCGAGTGCTTGCTCTTGGACCAGACCGCGTACTCTGCAGCGTGACATTTGGCGCAGGCCTCGGCGCCGATGTAGCGAAGATTGGCGGCGGGGTGGGCGACGTGCGAGGCGTGCTGCGTCTGCTTGGCGGCGTAAAGGGCGAGCAGATTTTGCTCCTTGACCGTCTTGGTGTAGCCTTCGAGCAACTTCAGCACCGGATGATTCTTCTCAGCTTCGTCCCCCTCGGGCGTGAGAAACTCTTCGGTCAACGTCACGAGCTGATACTTGAGACTGAAACCTGCGGCGGTGCGGAAGACGCCCATGACGCCGACGCTTTGGCCTTTATGTCCGACTTGGACGATCTGGGTTTTGCCGTCGTCGGTTGCGACCGGAAAGTTCGGCGGTTCGGAATCGTCGGACTGGCAGAGGATGATCTGGAACTCGGGGAAGGCCTTCGCCGCTTCGCGGGCTTCCTCCAGCTTGCCGACGTAGAGAAGCACCCGCAACTCGGGCTTGGCCGGGTGGGCGGCGATCTTCGCCAGTGCGGCCTTGATGACCGGAGCGCTGCGGGCGATCCCCTTTTCGTCTCGGGCGAAATCGAACTGTTTATCCAACGCGACAATGCGGTCGGCGGTGTTGGAGCCGATGACGCCGACGACGCCGACGGCGGGAAGGTTGGGGCGGACGATCACTTCATGGGAGTCGATCATCGGCCGATCCTTGGCATCGCCGCCGGGGAAGAATTCCTCGCGGGTAAAGGCCTTGGTCACCTTGCCGGTATTGTCGCGCGCGACACCGAGGAGGTTCCCGGCCAGCACAAATGGCGGCTTGTTGGGGTTGTTGAGCGTGTAACTGCTGAGCAGATCGAAAAGTTGCGTCGAGAAGTCGTACTCGCCGAGGCCGATGGCGGCATAGCCCATCTCGTTCAAGGCGGCCATGGCCGTACGATACTTCAGCAGATTCTGTTGATGGATGCCCTTAGGCGGGGCCACGTCGCCGAGGTCGAGACCGATCACGGGCCAACCCCGCGACTTCATTTGGGCGACGAGGTTGTAGCGGCGTTCGAGGCCACCCTTCTGCGGTTGGCTGCAGCCGCAGGGTGAAAGGTAGCCGTAGGTTTGGCCACTGAGTAGCAATACCGCTTCGGGGGCCTGATCCTTGGGCCAATCGGCGAACAGCTTCAGCCCACCGACGGTGAGTGCCGGCGGGTCCGCTTCTGGTGTTTCGATGGGTGTCACGGTGGTCGGCAGGATCCACTTGACCGCCACGGGAATGCATAGGGCGGCAACGGTCGCGACGAGCGCGGCCCAAAGAAAGCCCCGCAGCGGCAGGGCCGGCTTCGGTAGGGATTCGGTTTCTGCCGACATATGCGGCCATCCTGGAAAAGCAGCAAGTTGCCGAACTGGTGGAGGCGGGGTGTGCATTCGCATGACGCAGTTATCGGCCGGGCAAGCGACTCGTCTTGATCGTTCCGGCAAAACCGTTCCCGCATTGAACCCATTTTAGCCAGGTTCACTGTCCGCGGGCAAACGCGCGGCCCTTCACGGGGATGCGGACCTTGATCGTTTCCGCGCCGATTTGCCCACGCAATACGATCGAACTGCCCGAAGGAAGGTCCGTCGATTCCGCATCTTTCGGGACGATGACCTTCAAGGCCCAATAACGGCGACCGTTCTCGGTCCACGGCTCGCCGAGGGTGGCGGACTGTAAATATTTCGGCATCGAATCGTCCTTGTTCAGGCTGAGCACGAGGTCGGCACGATCCGAGACGAGTTGAACGATCTTCTCAGTCCCGGATCGGCTGGTGAATTCCCCGAGGTCGATGACGGTCCCTTCTCGCAAGGCGACGATGCCCGTGACCGTGCCGGACAGCGTCAGAGTGTGGACCGTGGTGCCGATGCCGCCGACGCCGATCTGCCGCTCGAACGGACCGATGTCCGGTTGGCTCGGCGAGCCGGGCGAAGTCGGATTCGGATTCCGGCGATATACGGTGATCGGGACTCGATAGCCGGAGATCACTCGCACGATGACGTTCGCAGCGAGGCGTTCGTAGAAGAGCCGGGATTGTTCGGCGGGCGTCAGCGGAACCGGCGTGCCGACGACTACGAAGGCATCCTTCAGATTCAGACTAAGGGTCGGCGGCGGGAATTCTTCCAGGCCGCGGGTCGCGCTGAAGCAATAGAGGTCGAAGTTCCGAGGCGCGGCACCTTCGCCCATTTCGCCGAGGTCGATCCGCTTCGGCTCGATGTCGAAGGGCGGCATCCCGGCCAAGCTCACGCGGAATTCCAGCGGCACCGGCGGCTTGTTGCCGACCTGCATCGCCATCACCGCCGAGACATTCTTCGGCCCCAGCCCGGAGACCTTGATGACCATCTCGAAGACGCCGTAGATCGGCGTCTTCTCATCGAGGGCGGCGGGGACGACGATGCCTTCGTTCGGCTTATCGAAGTCCAACAGTTTTCGTTCCATCTTGTCGTTGGTCAGCACCGCCTGCTGCAACATGCCGATCGGCGAGAAGCCGAGCATCGGCGAGGCCGGAAATCCGGCCAAGGCGTTCATCTGCAAATACTTCTGCATCTCCTGAGGGGGAATCGTCCCGAGGTAGGCCTGCGTGCAGGTCGTACACGATCGCCCGCGCACCGTGACGGTGACCGGCACGGTGTAGGGGTTCTTGAACCAGAACGGAATGCGGATGTCCTGATTGCGGACTTCGTAAAACGCCTGGAAGTAACGCTTGGTCAGCGATTCGTCGTCCGGCTTGTAGACCGCTTCCATCGTGCTGAACAACAGCGGCGAGCCCACGATGACCGGGCCGTCCGTCGGGTTCACGGTCGTCGCGGCGACATCGTCGTCGCCGGCGTACTGCGAGATGAGCGTGGCGCCGAAGATCAGCAGCAGGAACATGGCAATGCCGAGGCCGAACATGATTTGCGAACGCATGACAATGGCCTCAGCACGTCGAAGGGAACCGCTAACCATACTACGCCGGGGATGCACCCGGAGGTTCGTTACCTACTTCTCGTCCTTTTTCGCGGGCGCGAGCGGCTTGCCGGTTTCGTCGATCGGGCCGACGGCGGTGATGATGATCTGGTCGGGCTTCAGATGCTTCTTCGCGACGCGTTGGACATCGTCGATGGTGACGGCCTTGATCGCCTTCGCATAGTTTTCCAGGAAGTCGAAGCTGAGGCCGAAGCGCTCGGCCGCGAGGAGTTGTCCGGCGATCGAGCGGTTCGTGGTCAGCCGGAACGGCAGGCTGCCGAGCAGATACTTCTTGGCGTCCTCGACTTCGCCTTCGGTCGCCTTCTCATCCCGAATCCGGTTGATCTCCTTCAGGAACCCGTCGCGGACCCACGGGAATTTGTCCGGGAAGGTGCCGATGTAGCCGGTGAAGGTACCGGGTTGCTCCGCGGCCGAGTCGGCGATCTGGGCATTGACGGTGTAGGCCAAGCCTTGGCGGTCGCGCAGGCTCGCGGAGAGTCGATCGGTGAAGCCCGGCCCGGTGCCGAGCACGTTGTCCATCACGAGCAGGGCATGATAGTCCGCGTCGTTGCGGGTGATGCCGAGGTGGCCGATGAAAACGTGCGTCTGCGCGGCGTTGGCATCCGAAAGGATCTTCACCGTCGGCTTGTCGTTGGTCGGCGGGGCGGTGGGTACCGGTACGACGGCATTGCCGCGCTTCCAGCCGGCGGCGAGCTTCTCGATTTTTTTCGCGATCTCGGCATTGTCGATGTCCCCGACGACGACGATCGTGGTGCGGTTGGGCACGAAGTTCGCGGCGTGAAAACTCCGCAGATCAGCGGCCGCGAGTTTGGCGATGATCTCCTTTTTTCCGTAGGTCGAACGGCCGAACGGGTGATCGCCGTAGATGAGTGCATTGAAGGCGGTCGACGCCCGATTCCGCGGCTGCGTCTCGGCATCCTCGATGTTGGACAGAATCTGCTCGCGGACGCGCTCCAAGGCTTCCGCCGGGAAGTTCGGCTCGATGAGCGAATCGAAGAACAGGTCGAGGCCGAGATCGGTGTCCGGCGTCAGAACGGTGACATTGCCGCCGTTGGCCGTCAATGAAAGCGACCCGCCGACATCCTCGATGGCTGCGGCGATCTGCTCGCCGGTACGGATGCCGGTGCCTTCCTCCAACATTGCGCCGACGAACGCGGAGATGCCGTTCTTGTCCGCAGGTTCGGCCAGTCGGACTTGGGCAACGAAGGCGGACGCGGTCACGATGGGCAGGCGTTTGTTTTCCAGGGTGATCAGGGTCAGGCCGTTGGGCAGCACGGTGCGCTTCGCCTGCGTGAGGCTCAGCGGAATCGCGGCGCCGGGGTCGCCGTCGGCCCGTTGGAGTTTGCGACGCAGCGGTGTCGGTGCAGCAGCCGGAGCCGTGGGCGGCTTTTTCTCATCCGGCGGCAGCGACCAGACCACGACCGACTTCGCTTGCGTCAGATACTTCGCCGCAGCCGCTTGAATCTGCTCCGGCGTCACGGCCAGGAGTTTATCCAGATAAGTCTTAAGATGATCGACGTCGTGCAGGGTCACGGTTTGGGCGACGAGGTCGCACAAGGCATGCACGTCTTCCTTTGAGAAAATGTAGGCTGCGAGCACGGCCCGCTTGGCCCGTTTCAGTTCGACTTCGGTTGCCGGCTCCTTGGCGAGTTTGTCCAATTCGGCGAACAGGAGTTGCTCGGTCTTGGCTCGGTCCTTGCCGGGCAGCATCTCGAGCGTCAGGCCGTACCAGCCGGGGTAGCGGCCGCTGGAGAGCATGCCGGAGACGTCCCCGACCATGCGTTCGCCTTCGACCAGCTTTTTGTAAAGGCGCGAAGTGCGGCCGCCGGTCAGGATGCTGTCGAGCAGGACGAGAGCGTACTCGTCCGCATCGCCGGATTTGACGCCGTTGAAGCCGATGAGCGCTCGCGGGACTTCGAACTTGCTCGTGAACTCCTTACGGATTTGTTTCGTCTGCTCGCGGATCGGCAGATCGGGTTTGCGCTCGGGAAGTTCCGCCTTCAGGATCGGTCCGAACAGCGTGCGGACCTTTTCCATCGTCACCTTCGGATCGAAACCGCCGACGATGACGAGCGATGCATTGTTGGGGTGATACCACTGGTCGTAATACCGCTTGATGATCTCGGCCGTTGCGCCGCGGACGTGCTCTTCCTTGCCGATCACCGGATGCGAGTACGGGGCCTTCTCGGAGTAAAGCAGCGGCAGAATCGCCTTAAATTCCAACTCGAACGGCCGATCTTCACCCCCCTTAAGTTCTGCGATGACTGCACCTTTTTCCTGTTGGAACTCGTGCTTTTCGTCGATGCGGACGTTTCGCATGCGGTCCGCCTCGATCTCCAGTGCGATCCCGAAGCGGTCCGCGGCAAAGTCGAAGTGATAGACGGTCATGTCCTCCGAGGTGTAGGCGTTGTTGCGGCCGCCGTTACGCTGGGTGGCGCGGTCGACATCGCCCGGCAGGAGCTTGTCGGTACCCTTGAAGAGCAGATGTTCCAAATAGTGGGACAGGCCAGTCGATGCCTTGTCCTCGTCGCAGGCGCCGACCTTGTAGGCCGTCATCACGGTCACGGTCGAGGCGCCCGGAACGGGCAACAGATAAACGCGGAGGCCATTGGGCAGTGTTTCGGATTGAAGAGTCTTGAAGAGTGCGGATGCGGTTTGAATCAACGCGGCGTCCGAGTTCGCCTTCGGCTCTTGGGCGGGAAGCGCGGACGGAACGAGGGTGAGGCACAGCAGCCAAGGGAGACGACGAAGAATCATGGTGGGCTTCCCGGCGAAAAACGCGGCCAAAGTTGACGCGCGTGCTAGTTTATCAGGGGATCGGCAGGAATGTCGAACCGTTCAGTCCCAATTCCGCTTCCGCTTCACGGAGAATGACCCATGCTTCGCACGCTGTTTGCCGTCCTGTTCTCGCTGGCCGTCGTGCCGCTCGTTGCTCATTCCCAAGAGAAGGATAAGCCGAAGACGACCGAGCAGAAGCTCATCGGCAAATGGAAGCTCGAAAAGACCGAAAGCGAACTGCCCGAAGGAGCCAAGGCCACCCTCGAAATCAAAAAGGGTGGCGACATCGTCATTCTCATTGAAGTCGGCGACATGAAGATCAAGCTGGAAGGAACCTGGAAACTCGACGGCGACAAGAAGATCGTCACCGAGATCAAGGGTCCGGACGGCGTGACCAAAAAGGAAACGCAGACCATCGTAAAGCTGGATGACGAGAATCTGATTGTGAAGGACGAGAAGGACAAGAAGGACGAGTTCAAGAAAATCAAGGACTGATGTTCGTAGGTCGGGCCTCGATGACTCGACCCGACCTACTTGGCTGCGTTCGTTATGACTTCGGCCGCATGCTCGCAATCGGCTCGGCTCACATCGAGGTGCGTCACCAGGCGGATCATATCGTGGCCCAAGGGGGCGACCAGCACTCCTTCGGCCTTGCACTTCGCGGCGATGCCTGCCGGTGTTCCCAACTTCGGATCGACTCGAAACCAGACGACGTTGGTCTGCACGTCGCCGGGGTCGAGCGCGAATCCGGGGACGGTCTTGACGGCATCGCCCAGCAACTTCGCATTGGCGTGATCGTCGGCCAACCGGTCGATGTGATGTTCGAGGGCATGCAGGCACGCGGCAGCGAGAAAGCCGACCTGCCGCATGGCGCCGCCGAAGAGTTTGCGGTAGCGCCGGGCGAGTTGAATGTTCGCAGCCGAGCTTGCCAGGGCCGAGCCGACCGGGGCGCCGAGGCCCTTGCTGAAACAGACCGAGACCGTGTCGAAGTGCTTGGCCCACTCGCTCGGGGCGATACCGGTTGCCACGGCCGCGTTCCAGAGTCTCGCCCCGTCCAAGTGCGTGGCCAGGCCCTTCCCGTGTGCCCAAGCGGTCAGTTCTTCGACGGAACCGTAGGGTTGAATGCGACCACCGCCGCGGTTGTGCGTGTTCTCCAGCCAAAGCAGTTTCGTCTGCGTGCTGTGGATGTCCGTTGGGTGAATCTGATCCTCGATTTGCTCCAGCGTCAGCAAGCCGTATTCACCGTCGAACGGCCGGCAGGTGACGCCGGAGAGCGCCGCCGGGGCGCCGCCTTCCCAAAGCAGCACGTGGCTGGTGCGTTCGCAGAGCAGTTCCTCGCCGGGGCGGCAGTGGAGCCGCACCGCGATCTGGTTGGCCATGCAGCCGGAGGGGACGAAGATTGCCGCTTCCTTGCCGAGCCGTTTTGCAGTCGCGGCTTCCAACGCGTTGACGGTCGGATCTTCCCCGTAGACGTCGTCACCCACCTGGGCTGCCATCATCGAGGCGTGCATTTCGGGCGTCGGCTTGGTGACGGTATCGCTGCGGAGGTCGATGACGGCGGGCATTACTTCTTCTCGGGCGGGGTCTTGCGGTCCTCGACCTGCCAACGGCCGTCGATGCGGATGAAGTTGATCTGCTCGCCCTTGCTTCCCTTCAGCACGGCCGAGGCCGATTCGCCCGCTTCGGTGAAGGTCGCTTCGCGGAGATACTTCTGGAATTCACGGACCTGCTCCGGGTTCTCCGCCCAGAAGGCGCGGATGTCCTGCACCACCACGCGGAAGGCGCGATTGCGGGCCTCGGCCTGGACCGCGTCCGCAAACGCCTTCGGCTCGAGTGGAAGCTGCTCGCGGGCCAGGACGCGCGAATCCTTGCGTTGGGCATCGCGGATGACTCGGTACTCGGATTCTACACCATCGACGAGTTGCTTGGCCCGTTCGTCGATGCGGCCTTCGACGAACTTGGGTTCGAGAAGCTGAGCGGCGAGGTACTCGAACTTCCGGTTCGAGATCGCCTTGACGACGGACGCCAAGACGACCTTTGGCGTCGCCTGCGGGTAGAAGGTCGGATTCGGGTCGATGCCGTAGCGGACCTGCGGCAGGGGCGGGCCGTCCTGCGCCGCGAGTTGCAGCGTGAACGCGACGAGCGTGAAGGCCAAGGCCGATCGGTAGCGCACCGGAGTTCTCCCGTTCGCATTGAAGTGTTTCTCCCATCAATGTCGCCGATGCCGAGGACGCGGGCAAGCCTCGAAATCTCGGGTTCAATCGCCTCGCTTCGGACGGTGTCGTTTGCTCGCATCGGTCGGTATAATCGGAAGCATGGCAGGCAACACATTCGGCAAACTCTTCCGCGTCACCACCGCAGGCGTCAGCCACGGACCGGGGTACTTGTGCATCATCGACGGCTGCCCGGCGGGCTTAGCGCTGAGCATCGACGATCTGCTGCCGGACTTGGAACGCCGCAGACCGGGGCAATCGAAACTGACAACGCAGCGGAAGGAAGCCGACCTGCCGGAGATCTGGTCCGGCGTTTACGAAGGCCTTACCGACGGCACGCCCATCGGCATCAGCTTCAAGAACGGCGACCAACGGAGCAACGATTACGGGAACATCGTCGATAAGTATCGCCCGGGACATGCCGACCATACCTTCGATGCCAAGTACGGCCGCCGCGATCCGCGCGGCGGGGGCCGAACCAGCGCCCGCGAGACGGTCGCCCGCGTCGCCGCCGGGGCCGTCGCCAAGAAATTGTTGGCTCGCGAGGGCATCCGGGTTCTGGGTTATGTCACCCAGGTCGGCGACATCCGTGCGACCATCCCGGACCCGACCGCGGTGACGTTGGACCAGGTGGAAGCGAACCCCGTCCGCTGCCCGGACCCGATTGCGGCCGAGGCTATGGCCAAGCTGATCGACAATGTCCGCATGGACCGCGATTCGATCGGCGGCCTTGCCGAGTTCGTCGCCGTCGGTGTACCGCCGGGGCTGGGCGAGCCGGTGTTCGACAAGTTGAAGGCCGACCTCGGCAAGGCGTTGTTGTCGCTGCCCGCGGTGCTGGGCTTCGAGTACGGCATCGGCTTCGCGGCTGCTACCATGCGCGGCAGTGCGAACAACGACGCCTACCTGCCGAACCCGATCCACACCGCGACCAACCGCCACGGCGGCATGCTCGGTGGCCTGAGTTCCGGCATGCCGATTGTGTGCCGCACCGTCTTGAAGCCGACCAGCAGCATCCCGCGCGCCCAGCAGACCGTGACCCGCGACGGCGAACCGACCGAGATTCTGGTGAAGGGCCGACACGATCCCTGCCTGCTGCCGCGCTTCATCCCGATGGGCGAAGCGATGATCGCGCTCGTGCTCATCGACCATCTGTTCCGGTCGAAACACGCCCGACTGAGTTGAGCGTACACTAGGCTTTTCCGCGACGAGACCCACCGGACCCGACGGAGCGCACTCATGCTTGCCCTTCTCCTGATGACCTCGATCGTCTCCGAACCGGCGGAGTTGAAGCGATCTGTCCTCGTCAAAGAGGACTTCGAATACCTCGGCGCGTTTGCCCTGCCGCGTGAAGCCTGCGGCATGTCCACCGCCTACGGCGAAACCGGGCTGACGTTGCGGCATGGTCCAGACGGCAAACTTCAATTCCTAACCGGGTCGCACCGCTACACCAAGGACGCGATTTACGAAGTCGATTTTCCGGGCCTTTCCAAGGAAGCCGGCAAGTGGCCGACGGCGAAGATCCTCACCGAATACGGCGTCAAGCCCTACGGCACCAACAAGCGGATCCGCAAGGGAGCCGAGATCGGCTGGACGCACGGCATCACCTTCGACGAACGCAGCAACCGGCTCTATTATTCCTTCGGCTCGTGGTACAACATCCCGGAACTCAACGACCCATCGCTGGGCTACGCGGTCCTGCAGGATGACAAGGTGAAGAAGGTCGTCGGGCCATGGAACGCGCCGGACAAGAAAGCCAACAATCAACGCATCCGCGGCGGTACGCTGCTGATCCCCGACTGGTTCGCGACGCATTACCTCGACGGCCGGCGGCTGGGTCTCGGCTTCGGCGGCTATTACTCGGGTGTGAACGCCTGCTCGCGCGGTCCGTTTTTGACGGCGGCCCGGGAGCCGGACGGCGAGGACGACGGCGGCGAACTCGACGTGGTCGCCCTCATCAATCACACCGAAAAAAACTGGGGCCGACGCGACACGGACTACAAGAGCGAAGTCGAATGGTCGCCCAACCCCCAGGAAGGGAAGGGATTCTGGGGCCTGTACGACGAGATTTTCGGCGCTGCGATCTGGATCGACCTGCCGGACAAGCACGGCCTGCTCTACGTCTCGAACATGGGACACGGTCGCGTCTGGTACGAGACGAGCGAACGCTGGGCCGAGCGGCTCGACGCCTGGTGGTGGATCTACGATCCGAAGGATTTGGCGCTGACGGCACAGGGCAAACGCAAGCCGTGGGACAACGTGCCGAAGTCTTGGAAGATGGACTACCAACCGAGGCCGTCGCGAGTCCTCACGACCGGTCTCGCCTTCGACGCGGAGACCCGGACGCTGTTCCTGTTGGCGCCGAACAGCGTGAAGGGGGATGTGGAGCACTTCCCCCTCGTCCATGGATATCGGGTGAAGAAGTGATCGCAAACGATCAACGGCGAGCGGCAGTGCGTAGGCCCGCCGAGTCTTTATTTTAGGGGAACAGACTCCGCAGGTTACCACCGGCGGCTCACCTGGCAGACTCCGCCGGTATCCACCGGCGGCTCGCCATGAATCGACTATCAGCACCCCGGCGTCATCGCGGTATCGATCTCGGCTTTCACCTGCGTCATAGGGACGCGGCGCTGCAGGGTCGTGTCGCGGTCGCGGATGGTTACCGTGCCATCCTTCATCGTCTCGCCGTCGATGACGATGCAGAACGGCGTGCCGACTTCGTCCTGCCGGCGATAGCGACGACCGACCGCACCACCGGCATCGTAGAACACGTTGTAAAACGGCTTTAAGCTGCGATACAACTCCAGCGCCTTCTCGGGCATACCTTCCTTGTTCACCAACGGGAAGATGGCCGCCTTGATCGGGGCGAGCCTTGGATGGAACTTCATCAAAGTCCGCGTTTCCAATTTGCCGTTCGCATCGGGGACGCTGTCTTCGGTGAACGCTTCACACAACACCGCCAGGGTGAAGCGATCCGCGCCGGCGCTCGGCTCGATGACATGCGGGATGAACTTGTACTTGGCGATCTCGTCGGCTGTGGCCCCGGTCTTGACCCAGGTCTCGAACGAATTCGTGTTCCGCTTGCCAGCGTCCGCCATCCAAGCGTCCTGATCGAAGTAGCTGAGTTTGTCGCCCAACCCGGAGTGCTTGGCGTGCTGCGTCAGGTCGTAGCTGCCCCGGTGGGCGACGCCTTCGAGTTCCTGCGGTTCGTCGGAGAACGGGAACATGTACTCGATGTCGGTCGTACCGATGGAGTAGAACGCGAGTTCCTCTTGTCCCTGCTCGCGCGGGATCAAGTTTGTGGAACTGATGCCGAGGGTCGAATACCACTTCTTGCGAAGGTCGCGCCAGTACTCGTACCACTTCATCGACTCGTCGGGGTGGCAGAAGAACTCAATCTCCATCTGCTCGAACTCGCGGCTACGGAAAATATAGTTGCGGGGATTCACCTCGTTGCGGAACGCCTTGCCGATCTGGGCAATGCCGAACGGCACCTTGAGCCGCGACGAGTCGAGGACGTTCTTAAAGTTCGCGAAGATGCCCTGGGCCGTCTCGGGCCGCAGGTACACCTTGTTCTCGTCAGTTTGCACGGCCCCGGCGTGGCTTTCGAACATGAGGTTGAAGGGCCGCGGATCGCCCAGCGTACCAGGTTCGTCTACGTCAGGGCCAACTACTTTCGGCAAAATTGAGTTTCCAAACATCTTCAAAGCATTGACTAGAGGGTACTCTGGAGGAAGAATTTCATCAATGTCTACTCTGTTAAAAAATTTCAGGTACTTCCCAGCTTTTTTCATAACGACATCAGCAGATTTTCCATCGCCACTGGAATAGAGATAAAGTCTCTCTCCGACTTCAAGCACGGATAGCTGGTCAGCCCGGTATTTATTGCCTGTTTCTTTGCATTCGATCATCGGGTCGGCGAAGCTGCCGACGTGCCCCGACGCGAACCAGACTTTCGGGTTCATGATGATCGAGCAGTCCAGGCCGACCATGCGGATCTCTTGGCCGTC
>Ga0163144_10005239_pt1 | contig 28857 bp, 28 predicted proteins | sample OliLak19BULKMAT1_FD_123175 | JGI IMG/M metagenome (GOLD analysis project Ga0163144, IMG submission 123175) | Freshwater microbial mat bacterial communities from Lake Vanda, McMurdo Dry Valleys, Antarctica - Oligotrophic Lake LV.19.BULKMAT1 | ecosystem: Environmental > Aquatic > Freshwater >...
AAGTAAAATAGAATACCCGCCCTTAGCTCAAGCCGGTAGTTGCGAAGCACCCCATGCTTCCCAACCCTTGATTAAGAAGCTGGGTATTGTAAGAAGTAAAATAGAATACCCGCCCTTAGCTCAGTTGGTAGAGCGGCTCCCTTTTAAGGAGATGGTCCCAGGTTCGAGCCCTGGAGGGCGGACGAGCGTAAAAGAAAAACTCAGTCATGATACATGGCTGAGTTTTTCTTTTAGCACGAGACCTTCGTCTCGTGCGACGCTCGTCCGAGGCGCAGACATGTTTTCTTCTCATTCCCAGAGAAGAAAACAGTCGAGCCGGGGTCGCGAACACTTGGTAGTTTCAAGCCGTAGGTGAAGAAAGTGCTTAGTGATTCGTGACGACACAACACTCCTTCGAAGCGGAGCAATGTTTTGAATGCTCTTCCTAGCGCGAGAAACCGCGGGACGAGTCCCTATATTCTAGTTAGTGATTCGTGACCACAACGGCTCTACACCGTCAGCACAAACTGCTCCAACGCCACACTGAGGTCTCGCTTGCCGGCATGACCATCGTGGTAGATAGCAAGGAGCGTGCGAGCAGTGCTCTCAACTTGTTCAAATGGAAACTGCCGCAATGCTTGCTTAGCCTTGCTATAGGGAAATGATTTCATGCCAGCCTCATCAGCAGAGGCTGTGAGAGCGGCGATTCGCATGGCTTTGAGCTGCCACCACAGTACGCCGATAATTTCTTCGTCAGCAATGCCAACCTGTTTTGCTTCACTAAAGAGTAGCCAGAGGCGCCGACGATCACGTGCTACCAGCGCATCAGTTAGAGCAAAGGTATTAAATCGTTCTTTGGTAGTAGCACTAAACTCCTCGATAGATGTAGCGACTTTAGCAAACTGTTTTTTTGCCGGAGCGAGTAAACTGTGTTCCATCACGACATAGTGGTGCGCCGCATTGGCCAGTATCGCAAGATTGTCTGTAAGTTCAGCTTGGAACTCATCGTGTTGCGATGGTGTGTCTAAAACGTAGACAAATTGTTCCGCGAAAAGTGATACCCCCTCAGCTACGTTTAACAATTGGCCGAGCTCGTAATTATAGGCATCAATCGTGTTTATAGTATGGGTGTCACGATAGGTATCGAGCATGGTCTGCGCAGCATCTCGCACGGCGGTTCGGTCACTTCCAAAAAATACGTGCAACATAGCTACCAAGTATACTTATTCATCTCTTCCCAGTTTTGGCCAGTTTTTACTTCTGCCAAAATTGGAACGCCGTTCGTTTGCTCATCAGTAGTCACACTCACCATCAGGTTGTGGAGCGTTGGGATGTACTCGGCAATATTTTCAGTTTTTATTTCAAACATTAGTTCGTCGTGAATCTGGAGCAACATTCGCACATCGTCCGAACCACGTTCAGCAAGATATTGATGGAGTCGATTCATCGCTATACGCATAATGTCAGACTGCGTTCCTTGAATTGGGGCATTAATGGCCATGCGCTCCGCACTCGCTCGAATGAACGGTACGCTTGAGGAAATCCCTGGGAAGTGACGACGACGTCCAAATAACGTTTCCGTATAGCCTTGCTGACGAGCTACTGATTTAGTCTCTTCAAGATACTCAGCGAGTTTAGTAAACGTATTGAAGTAGGCATTGAGGAAGGCTTGAGCTTCTTGCCGAGGCGTATCTTCGCCGAGGTTTTGGCGAAGCGCATTCACACCCATACCGTATAGGATACCGAAATTAATTACCTTAGCCTGGCGACGCATGTTGTCAGTAACTTCATTCTCACCGACTCCAAAAACGCGACTTGCCACTCCCCTATGCACGTCTTCACCACGTTTAAAAATATCGGTTAGTTGCGAATCTCCGGAAAGAATCGCGGCAATCCGCAGTTCAATTTGTGAGTAGTCGATAGCCACGAGCGTATAGCCTGGTGCAGCAATGAAGGCTTTTCGAACGGCTCTGCCTTCATCAGTACGGACAGGAATATTTTGTAAATTAGGATCACGACTGGCCATCCGGCCGGTGGTGGCGCCGGTCTGGAGAAACGTAGTATGCACCCGTCCATCTGTCCCGACCATCGTTGGCAAGGTGTCGACGTAGGTTGAGACAAGCTTTTGTAATTCTCGATACCTGAGTACAACTGGGATAATTGAATGCGCATCGCGTAATTTGTCGAGCTCTGATTCTTTGGTGGAGCGCTGCCCACCGGCCGTCTTTTTGGCATTCTTCGGCTTCAATCCGAGCTGGTCAAAAAGAATATCGCCAAGCTGTTTTGGTGAATTTATATTGAACGTACTACCTGCTTGCTCATAGATAGTAGTCTCAAGTGTTGCCAATTCACTGTGTAATATTTTTCCAAGTTGGTGCAGGTATGGGACATCAAGCGCAATTCCATGACGTTGCATTGTTTCAATCACCGTAATAAGTGGTTGTTCAATGTCAGTAAAGATTTGCCACAATCCGTCCTGCTTTGCCCGCTCTGTAAGCGCAGCTACCGTACTGTCCCAATCAGTTGTTTTGAGAAATGAGCGACCGTACTCAACAATATCTTCATAGGTGGCATTCGTTCGTTCGCTGTCTATGAGCCACAGTAAAATACTTGCTTCTTTGATAGATTGAGGATCTACATCGGCGGCCGCTGCATCGGTAGCTTCAGTAGCAAGTTCGAATAATTTTTTAACCCGATCGGTGACGATTCGAAATCCGAAAGCACTAAAGAGTGCGAGTATTTCATCCGTATGTGCTCGCTCTCGCCAACGTGTTTCTTCAACGTCAAATGAATCGAGGGCGTCGGTTCGAATAGTGGCAAGCATTTTTGAAAACTCTGCTTCTTCTTTGCCAGCTTCTAATAGACCGATGATACGGTCGGTCAATCCAGCAGTTTTAAAGGCCGCTTTATCTTTGGCGAGTTTTTTATAGATAGCATCAATTGAACCAAAGGTGGTGATGAGGGTCGTTGCCGTCTTTTCTCCAATCCCGACAATGCCAGGAATGTTGTCAGACGTGTCCCCGCGCAACCCTTTGTAGTCTGGAACCATACTCGGCGTAAAGCCGAATCTATCCTTTACAGTCGCTGCATCATATAAAATGGTGTCCTTGATGCCTTTTTTGAGAGTGTAGACCTGGACTCGTTTCCCATCGACACACTGCAATGTATCCATATCGCCCGACGCAATAATGACGCGAATCTCCTTATGACTTTTCATGAGGTACGCAATACTACCGAGCATGTCGTCAGCCTCAAATCCTACCCGTTCAAAAATCCTGACGCCGAACGCTGCAAAAATATCTCGGGAACGTTCAATCTGTACCACCAACGCCTCGTCAGTTTTTTCTCGCTTTGCTTTGTAACCCTCAAACGCATCATGGCGATACGTCGGTTCAGGCAAGTCGTAGCACGCTACCATATATGTTGGTGAAAATTCCTCGATGATTTTAAGGAGCATTGTCGTCACTCCGTACAACGCACCAGTTGGCTCGCCAGTTGGTGAAGAGAAATCTGGCAACGCGTGGTAGGCGCGGTGCAGAATCGCATGGGCATCAAGAATTACTAAAGTCGGTGGAGTCGTTGCCATGCCACTAGTATACCGACTCGTGAGCCGGTGGCTATTGTCAGGCAGCTAAAATGGTGCCCGTACGAACTCCTTCAGCATCAACGGTAAGCGAAATGGTGAAATCTACCTTCGGTAACGCCTCCAAAATCTTGGCCCCCCACTCAATACACACCAGTGTCTCGCTGCGTGCCAGCACCTCACTGAAACGTAATGGGGCCAGCTCGGTGACAGAATCAAGTCGGTACGCATCCATATGGATAAGTGTGTGGAACCGATCATCGATTACATCGTAGGTCTGTATGATGGTGTACGTAGGGCTCGTGATTGTTTGCGTACTGCCGAGTTGATTACCGAGCGTTTGAACAAATGTCGTCTTGCCAGCGCCGAGGTCGCCATTCAGTACAACCACGGTGGCCCTATCTTTGTGGGCACACAAAAGACCAACGCACCGAGCGACAAATGCTTCAAGTTCTGTAAACGTAGAAATCGATTCTGACATGTTGTTGAGGGTAGCGGAAAAATCCTCTCTCGGCAAATCTTTCCGACATGCTCCGTGCTACTATTGAAATGATTATGCCGACCTTTGATGACAACTCAATGAACGAGCGCCTCAAGGATTTGCACCTCCTTGAAGAGGAACGCTACGTACAAGCCATGGGTCCGCAGCTCGGGTATGACTACGTGAATCTCCAAGGCTACACCATAAACCCGGCAGCAATTGCGGCCATTCCGGAAGCAAAAGCTCGCGCCGCTGGCTTAGTTGGTTTTGAACTACACAAGCGTAGACTATCTGTCGCAGCCAAAACACCAAATGATCCTCGTACTCAAAGTCTTTTGGCTGAGCTAGAAGCGCTACGATATGAAGTCTTGGTGTTCATCGCGTCACAAAAAAGTCTTGAACATGCCTGGAAGCGCTACAAAGATATCACTGCCAGCGTTGGCGAGAAAAAGGGCGTCTTTGAAATTGACCCAGCCGAGGTGCAGACGCTCATTAATACCATTACCAAACGTGAGGATGTCGCAGCAGTCCTCAAACAAATCAAGAGTGCTAATGGATCACGACGCATTTCAGAAACACTTCAACTCATTTTTGCTGGAGCGCTCAGTCTTGGTGCATCTGACATTCACATCGAACCAGAATCAAATGGTGTGCGGGTGCGATACCGTTTTGATGGTGTGCTCCATGACATCATGGAACTAGATCGTCACATGCACGAACGTTTACTCTCACGCTTAAAACTACTTTCGGGAATGAAACTCAACCGCAAAGCCGAGGCGCAAGACGGCCGCTTCACCTTCACCATTGGTGCCCGCGAAGTAGAGGTGCGCTCATCTGTTATTCCCGGCGCTGAAAGCGAGTCAATTGTGATGCGACTCCTCGATCCCTCAGTCGCCAGCTTTTCGCTTGATAAAATTGCCCTCAATCCACGTTTACGTGAGGTTATGGTTGAGGAACTCAAAAAGCCAAATGGTCTTATCATAACCACCGGACCAACTGGCTCAGGTAAAACAACCGCCTTGTATGCCTTCTTACGAGAAACCCATGAAGAGGGAGTAAAAATTATCACTATAGAAAACCCCGTTGAGTACAAGCTTGATGGTATTGTCCAAACCCAGACAGATGATAACTATACGTTCGCGTCGGGTTTGCGTGCAGTACTACGACAAGACCCCGACATCATCATGGTTGGTGAGATACGTGATCGTGAAGTAGCTGAGACAGCCATCCACGCAGCACAAACTGGTCACTTGGTCTTTACGACACTGCACACGAACAGCGCTGTTGCGAGCTTTGCTCGTCTCATGGACCTAGGCGTTGATTCACGAATCTTTGGATCGTCAATTAACATCATCTTGGGACAACGGTTAGTTCGTGTTTTGTGTGTTTCGTGTAAAAAGGCGAGAGCAGCTACCCCGCAAGAACAAAAAATTATTACCACTGTCCTCGCTACCCATCCTACCCCTCCTAGTATCAGTAACCCCGTCATGTTGCACGAAGCAGTTGGATGTGTGGCATGTGGGCAGTCTGGTTATAAAGGACGCGTTGGCATTTTTGAAGCCATTATGATGGATACGGCTGTAGAAGAAGCTATCGTGAACGACCCTCGGGAACATATCATCATGGCTGCAGCGCGGCCCCAAAAAATTCCAACGATGCTCGAGGACGGAATAGAGAAAGTACTCGCTGGTATCACATCGATTGCAGAACTAGAGCGTGTTATTGAACTTCCGAACGCCACGCTGACCGCCGAAATGCCAGCCACTCCTCCGGTTACGGCTCCGGATGATTTCAGTGCACATATTGTGTAATCGTACTCGGAGTAAAAAAACAGCACTGGTCAATACCAGTGCGGCTTTTTTTTATGATAGTGTCGGAAGAGTCCCTTCCAGTGCATAACTCTCTAAGCAAAGCTTCCGCATTGAAAGTGGATACCGCGCTAAGAAAATTTGTCGCACTCCTACTCAAGGTAGGCGCCACAAAAACCTCGCAACGTACCCAAGTTGCTTAGAGAGTTATATGCTGGAGTGGTAGAAACCGGCGAGAAGCCTGTTTCAAGAACGGGAGAACACGAACCTCAATATACTAGCATATATAAAATTTTTGTCAACACCCTACGTCATGTGGGTGTTTTTGTTATACTCTATATGACATGTCTACCCCACCCACCATCACGCGTGACGACGCTAGTAACCTCGACCGTACATTACGGCCCCACACCTGGGACGAATACGTTGGGCAACAAAAAACCAAGGAAAACCTACGTATTCTCCTGACTGCCGCAAAAGACCGTGGGCACGCTGCGGAGCACATCCTCCTCTATGGCCCTCCTGGACTTGGTAAAACCACGCTGGCCAACCTGATTGCTAAAACATTAGGTACGAATATGCGCACGACATCTGGACCAGCTATTGAGCGAGTAGGAGACCTCGCAGCGATTCTGACTAATCTTGCACCGGGTGATGTGTTATTTATTGATGAAATCCACCGTCTCTCAAAATCTATTGAGGAGGTCCTCTACCCCGCTATGGAATCGGGGGTACTTGATATCATTATTGGAAAAGGCCCATCAGCTCGGACGGTGCAACTTGAACTACCTCCCTTTACGCTTGTAGCCGCCACCACTCGTATCTCACTCTTGTCAGCACCACTCCGCTCACGATTCTCGGGCGGAACATTCCGGTTAGATTTTTATACTGATGGTGAAATCACCTCCATCCTCCGTCGCTCGGCCTCGGTACTTGGTGTCACTATCGACGAACCAGTCCTCGTTGATATTGCCACCCGTTGTAGGGCAACGCCACGAACCGCCAACTATCTATTGAAACGCTGTCGAGATTTGGCCCAACTTGAGCAGACTCCGGTAACAAGAGAAATTGTTGAAAAGACATTTACTCTCCTTGGTATCGACACCCTCGGACTCACTGGTGCTGACCGTTCAGTGCTTGAAGTAATTGTCCAAAAATTTAATGGCGGGCCAGTTGGACTAAATACAATTGCTGCCGCCACCGGTGAGGAGCCGAGCACGATTGAAGATGTCATCGAGCCCTACCTGATTCGACAAGGATTGTTGGAGCGAACACCGCGCGGTCGGGTTGCCAGCCCAGAAGCGTATAGTCATTTGCAGCAATTTCATGCCTGACTCAATCCAAACAAAACTGGTGGCGCTCGACCACCACTTTAAAGCGACCAATGGTGACTTTTCGGAACGTGAGCGATTATTCTCGAGATTAATAAAATTAAACGAGGAGGTCGGTGAGCTTTGTGAAGCAGTTTTGGCTGAGCAAGACAAAAACCAGCGACAAAAGGGGCGAGCTACAGATGTAGATGGCGAGTTGGCCGATGTGCTCATTTGCACTCTACTATTAACACTCAATCGTAAGGTTTCGATTTGGGAAAATGTTGATTCTAAACTTACTCACGTCCTTGAACGATTGAACACGTAATTATGTCCGGACATAATAAATGGTCAAAGATTAAACACAAGAAAGCGGCCGCCGACGCAAGTAAGGGTCGAATATTTTCGAAGTACTCAAACCTCATTACCATGGAGGTGCGCCGCGCTGGTGGAAATGCCGACGCCGCTTCGGTCCTTTCCGTAATAGACAGAGCAAAACGTGACGCGATGCCAAAAGAGAACATTGAACGCGCTATCGCAAAGGGTCAGGGCGTTGGTGGTGAAATACTTGAGGAAGCGGTGTTTGAAGGGTATGGACCAGGTGGAGTCGCCATCATCATCCAGGCTGTGACGAACAATATGAATCGAACTGCTCCTGAGCTAAAACATATATTTACTAAGGCCGGGTACGCACTCGGTGTGCCTGGCTCGGCACTGTGGTCATTTACAAAGACCGAGAGTGGCTACACACCGACTAATCCAATCGAGCTTGATGATTCTACCGGCGAGGCGTTGGCGGATTTTGTGACCCTACTTGAGGAGCATGACGATGTAACTGATGTCTTTACCACCGCTGATAGCGCTAGTGACGTATGAAAGTTATCGCCCTTGACCCTGGATACGACCGACTCGGTGTGGCCGTAATGGATAATGCAAGTGGTACCGATGCACTCCTCTTTTCAACCTGCCTGAGCTCCGACAAGACCGCGAGCATTCCTGACCGTATTGCCTTCATCGGACAACAATTTGCAACCTTACTAACGACCCACACACCAGACACCCTAGCAATCGAGACGCTCTTTTTTAACAAGAATCTTAAGACTGCAATTGCTGTAGCTGAAACGCGAGGGGTTTTAATGTACCTTGCAACCACTGCAGGGTGCCGTGTAGTTGAACACCATCCCCAAGAAATTAAGGTCGCCACGACTGGGTACGGAAAGAGCGATAAGACTGCGGTAGTGGCAATGGTAAAACGATTAATTCCAAACTGCCCAGCCGAAGCCCTTGACGACGAATACGACGCGATTGCTATTGCTCTCACCTGCCTTGCAGTTCACGGCAGGAGACAGTGAACCCCCCGCAGCAATTTGCCGATACAATTTTTTCTTCCTGCGGTACTAGGGGTTTACTAGCAGAAGATTTGGCTCGCCGAACAGTCATCTGGTCCTCAATTATTCATGGTAAGCACTTGAAGAATTCTAGACGAACTAGTAGAATCCCCATCTGACGCACTGACACAATTGCAGAATCTGTGTGACTTTGATACAAAAGTAACGTATAGAAATAATAATCAGCCATGTTGAATTTTCGCCTTGATGAAGAAGTAGCAGCCGATGAGGAGGAGGTTGGTGATGATGAAGAATCATCACTCGCTGATGACCTACTTGATGAAGTAGCAGAAGATGATGCAGCGGTAGCAGATGAAGTAGAAGGATTTGGACTCATCGAGGAAGCGGCTGATGAGGAAGAAGAGGAAGAAGAGGAAGAGAAAGATACTGATGACACCCTAGAAGAAGATGCGGAGGATGTCGATTTCGACACCTTTGATGATATTGATGAGATGTAATATAAAAAATCCCCGACCAGCGTCGGGGACTTTTTTATATTAGTACCAGTACACAGAGCTGTTTTTTCCCACGCCGGAGAATCAACATACCATTGTCGAACTGTGATTCTTCCAATACCGCTTCTGGGTCTGTACATTTAGCAGTGCCTATAGTAATTGCTCCGCCTTCAATAAACGTCCGCGCCTCACGCTTACTGGCTGCTAACTGGGCTGACACTAAAACATCAACGACAGATGCACCCGGGTCGATTTGATGCGTCGGAGCATTATCGTATAGCATTTGTCGCTGCTCATCTGATAGAACTGCTCGTTCAGCCTCACCAAACAGTACATTTGTTACCGCGATAGCAGCCTCAGCCTGAGCCGCGCCGTGGACGAGGGCTGTTACAGCTTGAGCGAGGCACTTTTGACCAAAACGTTCGCTCGGATTATCGAGTACTTTTTTTTCTAATTCGGCAATCGCTGGCAGGTCTAAGAAAGTAAAAATCTTAAGGTAGTCGATAACGCTCTCATCCGATACGTTAAGCCAGAACTGATAAAATTTGTACGGAGAAGTCTTTTCAGCATCAAGCCACACGGCATTACCTTCACTTTTTCCAAATTTTTTGCCAGTTGCTTTATCAATAATCATTGGCGTGGTAAGGGCATAGACTTTCTTCGCTTCTTTTCGACGAATTAATTCTGCACCAGCAACAATATTTCCCCACTGGTCTGATCCACTAATCTGCAAATCGCACCCATATCGACGGTGCAACTCTAGATAGTCGAAGCCTTGCAATAAGGGGTACGCAAATTCAGTATACGAAATACCATCTTCGCGACTGAGTCGACTGGCAATGGCATCTTTTTTTACGAGCTCATTGACTGTGAAGTGTTTCCCTATGTCACGTAGAAAATCAATTAGTTTTAACTCTAACAACCAATCTCCATTATTTACAAACGTTACCTCTACATCGCCAAATATTCTATGTGCTTGTGCTTTAAGTCCGGCGATATTTTTTTCCACTTGTTCTGGAGTCAATAGCGGTCGCTCAACATCGGGCTTTGGATCCCCAATCATACCTGTACCCCCACCGACTAAAAAAATTATGCGGTGTCCTGCCCGCGCTAAATGTCTCAACAAGAGCCAGCTTACAAAGTTGCCCACATGTGCAGAGTCTGCACTAGGGTCAATTCCGTGGTACACCACTCGTTTTTCATCATCTAAAACTTGCTCGAGGCTTTCACCTATAAATTGATGAATAAAACCACGTTGCTGTAGTTCATGTGCAAGACTCATAGAATATCACTCTATCACACAATCATATTAAGTTGTCTAGACAATTTATGTTAGTATTGGCCGTATACAATGGGTATGCAGAAACCACAATGGTTACAACATTGGCTGAAGAAGCACTGGAAAGACATCATCATAGATGTGGGGATTTTTGTGTTTGCGGTCATTGTTCTGAGTGGTGTCGGCTTACTTATTTGGATTTCTACACTCGAAATACCTGACCTATCTGCTTTTGATGAGCGCCGAATCCTCCAATCAACCAAAATTTACGACCGGACCGGAGAGATACTCCTCTACGACCTCAATGAAGATGTGCGACGAACAATTATTCCCTTTGAAGAAATGTCACGCCATATCAAAAATGCCACTGTCGCTATTGAGGACGATCAGTTCTACAACCATATGGGAGTTGACGTACGAGCCATTATTCGTGCGGCGGTAAGTAACTTCAGTGAGGGAGACTTGTTCGGTGGCCAGGGTGGTTCTACTATTACGCAGCAAGTAATAAAGAACTCGATTCTGGCACGAGAAAAGACCCTGACTCGAAAAGTGAAGGAGGCGATTTTGGCCATTAAACTCGAACGGTCATTAACTAAAGATGAAATATTAGAAGTCTATTTAAATGAGTCGCCATATGGTGGAACCATTTATGGTATTGAGGAGGCGTCCCAAGCGTTTTTTGGTAAGTCAGCGGCTGATTTAGAACTACCGGAAGCGGCGTACCTCGCGGCCATCCCACAGGCACCGACTTATTTTTCACCCTACGGAAACAATCGAGAGGCTTTGGATGCTCGTCAAAAACTAGTACTTGAACGTATGCGTATCAACGGCTTCATTACTATTGATGAGCATGAAGCTGCCAAGGTTGCTGAAGTTACTTTTAAGACACAGCTCGTGAGCGGTATCCGTGCCCCACACTTTGTCATGTACATCAGAGAACAGCTCGCTGCCACCTACGGAGAAGAAGCGCTCACGATGCAAGGACTCCATGTCATCACGACACTGGATTGGGAACTTCAAGAAGCGGCAGAGCGGATTGTGGCTGAGAAAGCTGCTATCAATACCGAACGGTATAACGCCACCAATGCGGGCCTAGTCGCCACTGACCCAAAAACTGGTGACGTCCTTGTAATGGTAGGTTCGAAGGACTACTTCAGTGAAGACATTGACGGCAACTTCAATGTGGCAATCGCCAGTCGGCAACCCGGCTCATCAATCAAGCCGTTTGTGTACGCGACGGCGTTTAGTAAAGGTTATTTGCCTGCCACTGTAATCTTTGACGTGCAAACACAATTTTCTCCAGCCTGTGAACCATGGGAAGTAAGCTCTGAATCTCCTTGTTACTCACCAGGAAACTACAATGGTAAATATGTTGGGCCGATCAGTATGCGAAATGCGCTCGCCCAATCACTGAACATCCCGGCAGTAAAAACGCTCTATCTGGCGGGAGTAAATGATTTCTTAAAACTGGCAGCTGATATGGGGATTAGCACCCTCAATGACCCAGAGCGATACGGCCTCACTGTGGTACTTGGTGGTGGAGAGGTACGTCTCCTCGATATGACACATGCGTACGGTGTATTCGCTAATCGAGGCGTACGAGTCACTCCGCGGTCAATTCTTCGTGTCGAGGATGGAAAGGGTGTGGTGGTGGATGAGTTCGCCACTGAATCAACCAGAGTCATAGACGCAAACGTGACCAACATGATTAGTGATGTTCTTTCAGACAACGTAGCCCGTTCCCCACTATGGGGCGGTTACTCACTTGTTAATTTCGGCGAACGTGACGTGGCAATTAAATCAGGTAGTACCAACAACCTCCGTGATGCGTGGTTGATGGGATTTGCGCCTAACATTGCGGTGGGAGTATGGGTCGGCAACAATGACAACTCACCCATGGGAGGAGGGTTGTCTGGGTTGATTGCTACACCGATGTGGCGTGAATTTCTTGATGTCGCCCTAGCCAAACTCCCAGTCGAAACATTCACCCAACCACAAATCATAACAACTGGTGTGAAACCAATCATTCGTGGAGAGTATGTTGATGCCAGCCAACTCATTAATAATCTCAACAGTTCGAGTTCTGATTCAGGAGTGAACATCTCAGCTATCTACAACAATATTCACAACATTCTTCATTATGTTGAGCGGAGCAACCCGCAAGGACCATATCCAAATGACCCAAGACGCGACCCACAATATAACAACTGGGAATGGAGTGTTCAGAAATGGAAGGAGGCGACCTTTGGAAGCCTCATCAACCAAGAACAAGAGAATGAAGAGGCTCCAGCAGAGGATGACCCAGAAAATGAGGATAGGGGCAGGAATCGAGATTAGCAAAAACACCCTACGAAATACGTATGGGTGTTTTTTGTTTTCCTAGTTCCTTTTCTATTTCTCTAAGGATTTCTAATTCTTTTCGTTTTATTTCGCTTTTGATGACACTTGGGGCTGTTAGATACACCGCCCGTTCGTTCACCTTATACGTCACCATATGCTCTGTGACGGAGATTTTAGTGACGGTAGCGATAGCGACTCGCACCACCCGTTCTACAGATGACTGTGGCGGTTGTAGCGTCTCTCGATACTTCGCGAACAAGTCACTGATGTGCTTCATACTTACTTATTCATCGGCATCACTAAATAACGGACAGTTGCATCTGTAGCACCTTTGAGAATCATTGCACGACCAATACCAGCAAAACTTAGCTTTACACTGTCATCATAAAGATGTGTGAGTGGATCCATAATGTACTGCTGATTGAAGCTAAGTGTTAACTCTTCGCCAGACACATCGGCTTTGATTGAGTGCGTAGTATGTCCGACATCGTTGTTTTGAGACGCAACTGTAACATTCTTCGTAGTAATGGTGAGTGTAACTTGTCTAAACTTGTTTAAAAATATACTCGTCTTTTTAAATGATCGTTGAAGATCGTCTTTGAGTACTGTTGCGTGTGTTACATACTCTTTAGGGATGATTTGTTCATAGTCTGGAAAAGAACCAGTCACAAGTCGTGTCACAAGATATGCTCCCGAACTGAACAAAAATGCACATTGATTTTCACTTACTGTTACCACGACCTCGCCGCCAACAGCATCACATACCCGAGCCACCTCTAAAGCATTTTTGTATGGAATCATTAACGACTGTTCGAGAACAACTCCTTTTTGTGGCACAGTCTTCTCCATAAGACGAAATGAGTCTGTAGCAACAAAGGTTAGCGAGTGTTCTTTTTTTTGTTGTACACAAACACTACCGAGCTCTGGTTTAATAGATGTTTGCGAAGCAGCAAACGCGACACTTTTAATACCTAAAGAAAACATTTCTGCACCTACAGTCATGGTGGTGCCGGTTATCTTTTTTAAGGTTGGAAATTCATCTATTGAAAATAGCTTGATGGATGTATTAGCTGCCTCTGTTTCAATTTGCAGCACTTGATCTTCAGTCCGGAGCGTAATTGATGGGTCAGTAATAAATTGAATGCTTTGTAGAAATGTCTGAGCAGGAACTGCTACGTCACCCTCTTCGTTTACATGCGCATCAATAAGAACTTCTAAGGAGACTTCCAAGTTGGTAGCTTGAAGAATAAGCTGGTTATTTTTAGCTGAAACTCGAATACACTGAAGTACTGGTAGTGTGACATGTTTGGTACTGATGCGACTCAACAGCTCGAGACCATTGTGTAGTTGTTGATGTGAGACGGTGATATCCATATCTTTTATTTATACACTATTTTACTCTTTATTATTAGCGCTGGGGAGATGTGGGAATCGTTATAATATGTTGCAATATAAAGCTATTTCTAACCACGTTTATTTGGTAAGGCGGTGAGTACTGTGGGTATGTCTGGGGATAGAGGTGTCGTATACCGATAGGGTCAATTCTGGCTGGGGATAATATCAACCTTGTTCATTGTTCAGACAGTCGTTTTACTAACACCTTATGGTTGGTATTCCCCTCCTTATCCTCGGTATATTTAGGGATATAAAAAAATGGATTGTGTACACAATCCATTTTTTTATTTAAGCAGTAGTCGTACTTGTGATATTTCCTCCTCGAGTTCCCCGTTTGTTTTGAGTTCCTCTTTTATTTTTTCACAGGAGTGTATGACTGTTGTGTGGTCTCTTCCGCCCAACTTCTTTCCAATTGCTGGATATGATACTTGGAAGTCTTCACGAAGGATGTACATAATGATCTGTCTTGGCTTTACTACTTCCTTGCGTCTTGTTTTCTCGTAGATACTTGCTTGGTCAACGTCGTAGTACCGTGCCACTTTTTCTACAACATCGGTTATGGCAAGAGTTTTTCGTGGTCGAGAACTATTCTTGATGATTGTACGCACTTCTTCAATAGTGAGCATGCGTCCAAGGAGTTGGGTTTGGCACATGATGGTGTTCAAAGCTCCTTCCAGTTCCCGAACGTTCCCTTCAATGCTTTGAGCTAAATGATCTACGACATCGTCAGCTAATGTGAGGCTGTGTTGGGCCGCTTTTGCACGTAAAATGGCGGCTCGTGACTCTAGGTCTGGCGCTGGTAAATCAACAATCATTCCTTGTGCAAAGCGAGACTGTAGCCGTTCCTCCATACCTGAAAGGAGGGCTGGGTGAATGTCACTAGAAAACACAATTTGTTTATTGTTGTCGTGAAGAGCATTGAAGAGGTGGAAAAGTTCCTCTTGAGTTTTTTCCTTAGTGGCGAGGAATTGAACGTCGTCCATAACGAGAACATCGTATTGACGGTACTTATCTTTAAAATTATTTGCTGTACCGCTTTGGAGAGCATTAAAGTAATCTACTGCAAATCGCTCGCTGGTTACGTAAAATACTTTCTTTCCAGTTTTTTTTGCCTGATTGCCTACTGCTTGGATAAGGTGAGTCTTACCATGACCGGTCTTCCCGTAAATAAACAGTGGGTTGTAGGCAATACCGGGTTTTTCGGCCACAGTCTTGGCTGCGGCATGAGCGAGCGCGTTGTATGGTCCAACCACAAAGGTATCAAATGAATACTTCGGGTTTAGGTTGTCACTTTTGTTTATATAGTACTCCTCAAGCGGTAATGCCGCGTTGATAGTTTGGTGCTTACTTGCCTCTTGTTTGCGGTCGTTTCGCTGCGCCACTATGTACTCAACACTTCGTACGTGTGGTGTAAGGTCGCGCAAGGTTTTGAGAATCATGGTGTTGAACTTGTCTTGGAGCCAATCTTTTACAAATACACTCGGAACACCAATTGTGACGGTGCCATCTTCTAAGGTCACAATATGAGTATCACGAAACCAAGTTTTGAAGTTAGCGGTGGTAATTGAGAGTTCAATTTTCACCAACGCGTCATCCCATAAACGCTTTACATCAACTTGTTCTGTCCTCACGATGCTGTTTGATGTAGTTTGGTGAGAGGTAGGATTCATAGTGTGCGTGCAGTCTGCTTCGTAACGTAAAATGCATTATACCCCCACCAATTAAACTGTAAACAGAGTGTGTCATGGAGCGGGCATTTACTACCCATTTTTTCAACTGAGAAATGCAACTGTGAACAACCTGTGTACAACTATGCTGCCCTATTGAATATATTTAGTAATCATGTATAGTGTGCGCACGCTAATTAATCACAGGTATGCCAAAACGAACCTACCAACCAAGCAAGAAAAAGCGCGCCACCACCCACGGATTTCTCGTGCGGGCTGCGACTACAGCTGGAGCAAAGATTCTCCAGGCCCGTCGCCGCAAAGGTCGCGCCCAACTGACTGTAAAAAAAGCTCGCTAAGAGCTTTTTTTAACTCCTACTACCGTTACGTTCCGTTGGTATACTATCTCCTACATGCTACCCAAAACCGAGCGCTTATCTCGAACCGACTTTCAATCCATTTACGCCAATGGTCGGCGGACCCACTCTCCTGTTGGTACAGTGATATTTAAGTCTGGCCCAACGTTCCATGGCGCGGTCGTGGTAAGCAAAAAGGTTGGGAAACAAGCGGTCCTTCGGAATAAGCTCCGACGGCAAGTGTATGGTCAATTAACCACACACCTAAAGCAAAAAGGGATCACTGGAACAGTGATTGTGCTTCTTAAACCAGCAGCTGCGGCCATGTCAGAACAGGCTCGACGTGTGGCCACTAAGCAATTGATTGAACAAGTGGGAAAACCTGCGTACAATAGCCCACATGTTTAGTTATATTTGGCACACCTTCTTTTTCGACCCAGTTTACAACACGCTGGTTTTTTTCATTGATGTCATTCCTGGGGGCGATGTCGGGCTAGCTATTGCAGCAGCCATCTTGGTTGTGAAGTTTGTACTTCTTCCCCTCTCAATCCAAGCTGCCAAGACTCAAAAAGTAATGCGCGAGATTGAGCCGAAACTCAAAGAAATTAAAGAAAAGCATAAAGATAATCGTGAAGCACAAGCTAAGGCGATGATGGCTGTCTATCAAGAGGCAAAAATGAACCCGTTTGCCAGTATTATCATTATCTTTCTCCAGATTCCGATAGTTATTGCCCTATACTATGCTGTTTATAGTGGTGGTGGCGTAGCATTGCCAGCAATTAACACGGCCCTCCTCTACTCGTTTATTCCAACACCGGAAGTCATTAGTATGAATTTTCTGGGACTCATGGACATCACGCAGCGGAGCATAACGCTGGCGCTACTCGCTGGAATTACGCAGTACATACAAGTAGCGTTTATGATTCCTAAGCTGCCTCCCCGCGACCCGGACGCAGCTCCAGATATGAAGGAAGACTTTATGAGAAACATGCAGCTCCAAATGAAATATGTGATGCCATTTCTCATCGCTATCGCTGCCTACTGGATTTCAGCTGCTATCGCACTGTACTTTGTTGTTAGTAACATCTTTGCGATTCTTCAAGAGTGGTACATTAGACGGCATCGGTAATAAGTTCCTAGATTTCTCTCCTGATCGAGTAGGTAATGAAAAAACACCAAGCTATATGCTGGGTGTTTTTTGTGTTTATAGTTAGGGCACTAACCCTTACCTACAATTGCTGGATTGATGACATTTAAGATAAGTACCGCAGAGATGATGAGAATGAGACCCAAAAGCGCACCTTCAATATCTTTTTTTGCACTACCTCGTGATGGGATAGCGTCAGTCAACATGAACTTTGCGCCGGCAATAATAATTTTAAATACAGCTAGGAGAGCAGCAATTCCTATAGATAACATGTAGAGTGACGTCAACAACGTTGAAAGATTGCCACCATCAACACTACCGATGTTGCCTGGGAGAATAGTCATCGACTTATAAGAAAGTTTTCCAGCGACATCTTGACCATAGACAAGAGCTGGCATTGTAAGTATTGCTACGGTTAAGCTAAGGAAAAAGTGTTTCATGATGTTACTGATTTGAAGTTGCTTCGATATCCTCAGATAAATCATACCACCATAATGTCTGGTCAACTTTATTTTTGAAGTACAAATCATTAGTGGTGTAACCAATCTGCGGTGAGATTAAATCAACTGCCCGACCACTCTCAGCCTCGATATCAATAAGTTGCAGTAATTGACCTTGTGTTATGAGCCAAACATCATCTTCAAAACGAGCCGTACCTTGGTGCCACGCATCGGTACTTCGACTGGTTAGGGTAGTTTCAGAGTCGTATCCGCAGACAATTACGTCAGTTATACCGGTACACTTTTCGGGTATTACTGGTGAAGCCAGGTCTAGTCGGTTACTTCCTTCATAGTAATAAGAGGTAAGTTCCGACCCGTTTCTCCAGCTACCAACAATACTGTCACCGGCTAAGTGAGCAGTTAAGCCAAAGCCATTAAGTGGAGTTCGAGTGCGAGTTGTGCCAGTATATGAATATACAAAACCTTCCAGATGTTGACTTGATTTTGGATAGGCAACATGTGGTCCGGTCACAGTTTCGCCAAATACAACGATAGCTTCTCGAAATGGCACTGTAAAGAGTGTCTTTTCACTACCCCGAGCCAGATCTCGTTCTACAACATCTATGCCGTTGTTGTGTTGTTTGCTATAAAGGAGTACTCCATCAAGGATAGTGGCAGTAGTGACGTTGTCAGCGACTACGGTGAGTGCCGCCGAGCCCTCGTCACTCAAAACACCCAATCTCAGTTGACCAGGCCCTCCTCGTTCGCTGGTTATAACAGCAAAGGTAGTCCCGTCGTTAGAAAAAAACATACTTCGTGCGTCTGGGATGGTGGTGTACCCGATACGGGTTTCGGTGCCCTGCTCCAGGTTTATTTCGTAGATGTGTCCTACGCCGGCTTCCCCAATCAAAACCACTGGTGGTGTGGTAGTGCTACGAACTACTTCAGCATAGCCAACAGTGTTTCGTGTCGTTAGCTGCCGAAGCCGGACTCGAGGCTGATTACCACTAATATCTGGTAGCCCAGTATTGTTATCGACGACTGGAGAGTCAGTATTTTCGCCAAGCGCATCGAATTCAAGGTTGCTGAATACGTCGTTCGGACTCGACTCGTCCGTCGGCTTCTCCATAAAAAAGTTCAAGTACGCCAATATACCAAGGAGTATCAAGATGATGACGGCACTAAAGATTATGGTGTAATTACCTTTCATACGTTAGTAGTTGATTTGAATAGTACCTCTAGCTCCCTGCAAGAGCTGTGTTGTATCTCGAACTTCAAACTCAATTGAGTCACGCCCGCTCGGCTTGGTCTTTCCTAGAGTTACTGAGTACGGATTGGTATTGTTTGAAAAGCGCTCACCGCTGATGTTCCACTCATGCAGTGCCGGATTATTGTATATTCTAGAATCGAGATGGTACGGTACGGCAAGTAGCGACGCATTGTTGCCAATCATGGTGAAGCTATCAGTAATCGCGTAAGTGTTAATACCGTAGAGAGCGTTAGTTTCATAGAACTGAAGTTCCGGCGTAACTACTGGCACGAGTATTGATCGTCTTCCTAATACCTCGCCACTTGGTAAAGAGACGACGAGTGAAAGTGTCATGTTTCGGTCACGGGTAGCATCAAAGGTAACGCGGTTATTCCCACGGATAGGACCAAGCTCAAGTGCCTTCTGGTTCAGTCGCCAGGTATAGAGTAAGTCAGAGCCAACTGGTCGGCCAGTCTCGATGAGGGCAGTGGCATTTACTAAGCTACCGACACTTGGTACTGCCCGGCCCTGATAAAAATCCGGCACATGAGTTTGTGGCTCAATCACAATATCAATGTAGGTCGGGATTATTTGTGCTCGCACCACGCGCTCTACCCCACCGCTTGGCTGAACGACTATTTCAAGCAAGTGTTGCTTGCCGAGTGCACCAGCAGTAAAGGTTGCCTCGCGCCGATTAGTGGCATCACCAATAGTTACGCCATCAAGTTTCCAGATAATGGTTGAACCCGAAATATTCGTACCATACGACTCAAAACGAACAGTGACCGTACCGCCCGGCTCAGGGAACTCAGGGGTGACAATAATCGACTCATTCTGGGCAAATCCCTGCCCACCAGAAATATTGCTGAATTGTGCCCCGCTACTTTGTGGTATGACGAACAAAATAGCAGCCAACAGGACCGGAAGTGAAAACCAACTATGCATATATGTATGATACCAGACAGCTACAGCCAGAATGATGGCCTGTGTACACTATAGGGGGTTAAACCAGACGACAATTGTATAGAGAAAAAACCACGGAAAAATGTTAAAAAAAGGTATCAAATAACCACAAATGCAGAGTCCGAATACGAGCATTTTCCATACCCCACCATCTCCGCCCAACGGACTTATACCACTCCCTAAATAGACCGCTACGATAGCCATGAGCATAAATACACCCATTAAGAAGACAATCAAATGAGTTATGCCAAATAGATTTACGGGACTAAAACTAGACAATATTCCAGATAAATCCCATCCGGTGACACTATCTACTACTCCAGCGACGGTATTTGCGGTGAAACTAACGACTTGGCCGGCAGCATTAAGGGCGACACCGACCCATAACGTTTCTTTTTTCTCGGTTCCATCCTCATTTAAAACCACCACCCCATTTTCGGTAACAGTCCTTTCGGTCTGTGATATATCTGAAATTACCGAGACTGCTCCTGCCAACATAAGAGACAAGACTGCGACAGGAAATATGAAACCAAACCAAAACGGAAACCCAATCCCCCAAATAAATAAGTTATTCCTAGTTACTTTTACTCGTGCATCAATCATTTCTTTTGCTTGCATCACTTTTCCCAGCTTACCAATTCGTCCTCCAACACGACTGACTTGTTTGCCGGCACGACTCAATGCTTTCCCGCCTGCGTCTGTCGCGGTACCAGCGGCAGTAGCGCCAACTCCAAGAGCCATCAATGGCACACCAACAATTGCTCCAAAGCCAGTAGCACTCAACGCTGCGCCGGCTCGGGTAGCACCTTTGCCGGCCACTTTCGTGCTCTTTCCGACCGCTTGCGCTGTGATACCAGCTGCCCGCATGGTGGTACCAGTTGCACGCACAGTCACACCAGCCGCTCTGCTCGCACCAGCAGCGCTCCGTTCGACTGTTACATTTCTCGTGCCGAGGCCTAAGGATGCTTCCATAGCCCAAGTATACTATGCCTCACCACGTGCCGCCCGCAGCTCTTGCCGCGCCTGCTTGATTTGCATGACCTGTGAAGGGTCTGAAGTGATAATTTGGTCTTCAGTGTATGAGGCGATTACTTTAATGGCCACGTGCTTTAACCCAACGAAGAATATCCCCTCCCCAACATTTGATTCGAGGAGTAAGAATTTTTCTTCATCAGTCAGGTTGAATGTTTGTTGTAGGTTATCAATAGCTGTCGGCGACTGCTTCATCAAGAGCTGAATGGAAGAGTTAGTAATCATCGGTACCCCATATGGTGAACGAAGGAAGTCGTCCACATCTTGGGTGATGGTACCGATACCAAGGTAGTACTTACGACCACGTTTTGCGAGACTAAAGAGGAACGATGCAGTGTCTTCAGACTTCATCATCCACCACGCCTCATCAATGACCATCAGACGCTTCGCGAGTCGGCGACGGATAGAGCCCCAGATAAAGTTCGTGATGATGTACATGGCAATGGTCTTGAGTTCGTCCTCCATGTCACGAATTGAGAACACCACGAATTTCTGATTGATGTCGACGTTGGTCGGTTGGTTCATAAAGCCTGACCAGGTACCCGACGTGTACTTTTGGAGTCTGGAAATGAGTGACCCACTACCTTCCATACCAGCGAGTACCATTTCAAAGTCAGACAAAAGCGGTGGCTCCAGCGTAGAGAAATCAGCGTCACCGGTGATGTCCTTCAGGGCGTACGTTTCTTGGATAGCCAAATCCACCAGCGTTTCTTCTTCGGGACTGAGGCCTCCGAGCATTAGTCGAAATAGTCCAATCAGTTCAATGATATGTGTCCGCAATACGTCACGAGGGTCCTCGTCATCAGTTGGTGGCGGTAGGTCAAAGGGATTTACGTGGTGGTTCGATGAGAGTGAAATATTAAAAAACCTTCCACCAGTTGCTTCGGCGAGGTATTCATACTCACGTTCGGGGTCGATGACAATCACTTCGGTACCAAACATAAGTGAGCGGAGAATCTCTAGTTTTAGGGTATAGGACTTACCTGCTCCAGAGGTAGCAAAGGTCACGGAGTTGTAGTTCGTAAGGCTAAATCGGTCGAATAGTACGAGCGACGAGTTGTGCCGGTTGATGCCGTAGAGAATCCCAGTGTCTGAGGTAAGGTCAAATGAGGTGAACGGAAAGAAGCTTGAGAGTGGTTCAGAATTAAACTTGCTATGTACCATGAGCTGGTCATTGGCCAACGGGAAAATACTCTTTATCCCCTGTTCTTGTTGGAACAGCGCCGGTTTCATGCCAACCAACCGAGCATCAAGAATCCCTTTCACTTCATTCTCGATTTGTGTCAGGGCGGTTTCGTCAGCGGCGTAGATAGCAAGGTAAAAACCAACATCAAATAACCGTTCCTCAGCTTGCTGTAGCTTGTCGCGTAAGTCTTCTAGGTTACGATAGGCCGCCTCGAGCTGCGGGTCACGCACCTCCCCCTTCTCTTCTTTGATGTACATCTGGCTCTGCACTTCGGCCACCTTTTTTTGAAATTTCTTAAGTGTCTCAGCCGTATCGACGGGATGGATAAAAATCGACACATCGATTTCTTTAGCCATATTGAGAACTGGCTCGAGCCAACCGTCATTAAGGAAGCGGGGGTAGGTAACCGCGTAGTACACTCGAGCAGTCACGCCGCTCACGTTGATGTCGCGAGGATTTACGCTGACAGCTGTTGGTGCAATAACGTCACTAATGGTCATGAGTTGATCGCCCATGTTTGGTCCGGTTGGATTATTTCCGCTCGAGTTATTTGGTTGTAAAAAATCTTTTAGTGACATAGGTGTTATCTATCAAGTACTGGGGCCGAACCAGTTGGATCACTCGGGTTGTAAATATGATAAAAGAGTTCGACCAACTCGTCTTGTTGAAGAGCGATGGTCCGTACACCGATTCGAGCTAAACCTTCTGCCACGAGACTCACACGTTGTTCGAGTTGAATCCGGTGTTCTTCAAATCTCCCTTCACCACCGAGGTTCATCCTCCCCTTCCCTTTACCAGTGAACATATTCTTCACCCCTTTGGTGAGGTTGAGAGCCGTTGGCGAGTACGGAATCACCACAAAGAAGCTCTTACTCATGACGTCCACATCGAGCGTGAAGGTACCAATAAATTCAATGTACTCTCGCAACTGGATGCGCATGAGGTCGTTGTCTTGCTTCTCTTCGAGACTGGCGAGCATGGCTAGGTAGGGTTTGATATTGAGTCGACGTGATTGAATATGAATCTGCAAGGTAAAATCAAGGGTGTTCAGAAAGGCCTGGAACTGCGCCAGAATAGCCTGCTGTTCATCAAGTGATTTCAAGGCAAAGTTTACTGAGGACGCCAAGAGCACCATCGACATTTGTCCACTCTTTTGCACCACCACCCCATCGCGGATGTCTTTGATGTCAACAAAATCTTGGGTTGCTGCGTTTCCGGCCATGATTATTTGGTATTTTTTTGCATTGCTTGTAATTCCAGACGTCTCGCCATGGCACTGATTGATTCACCGCCGCGTGGTCGACTCGCTACGCTGGTGGCGGCTGATGGTTCGGTCGATTTATTTCGGTACACCACCGCATCTTTTTTTCGCCATAAGTAGAGGCGTTGCCCAGTCACATAATTGAACATGGCCTCAAGAAAGAATGAAAACGGCCGGTTATTGACGGGATAAAAGGCGAGCGCCGCCGCCAGTAAGCCAATCGGCAAACCAACAATCACAAACACCACAATATTCGTAGCGAAGAATATAACCGCCGCCATCCCTACACCGCCGCCGAGGTAGATAAATTGTCGCCACGTGAAGGGACCAACAATCTTGTCTTCGATTTCAATAAACTGTGGGACCTCAAAACGCATACTCCCCCATTATACATGGGGGAGTGCAGACTCTTTTTTATGCTTTGGGCATTTCTGAGGAATTAGTAGTGGTCGGTAGAGTTCCAGCGCGCTTCTTCCGGATCGCTTGGTGGCGGTTTTGGTATATCTCGTTTCAAGAGAGCGTCTTGGTTGGAGCTGTACTCACCACTTCCCTGTTCGCGTACCAGCTGCATATCAGTGGCCATAGTGCGTACGGGTGGGATACTCTGCAGTACTGCTTCCATTTCCGCAATTTCGTTGGCTGCAACAGCGTCTGCGGAACCACCAGCACGAATAGTAGATTCTATGGATGTAATAAATGCTTGGGCGTTTGGCATCTGGTATTCAGTCAGTATCGCCAGTAACTCTTCCATCGCATAGAGATTGAGAAAGTAATAGCCAAATGGCATCAAGAGGTCATCAGCCGAAACCGAAGAAGCTGATTCTTCAAGCTTCTTTTCTAGCACATCAAGCAGTTCCGATGAACCCATCAATGTTTTAATTCGCGCATCCGCAGCCGTCATCGCTGTCGCAAATTCTTCGTTAGTTATTTCTTTCATATGTTACAGTCCAAATCTTCGGCCAGCTACTGTTCTGTGTGACCAGTTTGTCCATGTTTGGTCTATTCCAGCAGGAGCCGTTCCAGAAGCAATATAATTTGCAACGTTCGCTCTTACGAGCCCAATATCAGTATTGTTTGGATTGTTATTCAAGAATTCCTCGATAATTCTTGGGGTTAGATATTGTTGAGAGCTGGTCGCTGCGAGTACGTCAACAGGTAACCTTCCAGCGTCTTGAGGGTTTCGGAACATCCCCCGACGTTGTCTGTCTTGAAACGCAGCGTCCGCACCACCTGGTGAAGTCGGATCAGCCAAACTCCCGTATTGAGCGATTGTTACTAGACCACTGTCTCTGTTGTCAGTAATTTGTCTCATCTGTGCGGCACTCGCTCTACCTGACTGCCGCATAGTGTCTACCTGCGCACTTGTCAAACGTGATGCTACGACTTGATTTCCTAGTGGACCTTCTATTGCTCCTGCTGCATTAAATCTCATCATATCAGTGAGACGGTCGTTCGACATAGTCGACATCACACGGTTTAGAGCGTCCATAGCTTCGGTGAGTTGCTCTGTAGTAGCGTTTTGATTATCAAGTACCGCTGTAATTTCATCGAACGTACCCGTGTCTCGATTGCGTTCAAGTGCATCTGACTCATTGTTTGTAAGAATACCAGAATCACGCAACGCCTTAACTTGGGCGTCACTAAGGAGGGATGCAAATTCAGGACTCATTACTCGTTCTCGTTCTTGTCGGGCGAGCTCGAGAATTTCCTCGTTGGTCATTTCGCGCACCTCACCCTGTTGTTGGCGACGAGCCTGCTGGCGTGCGTCAATTGCACCAGCATCTGACGTAGGTGTGACTGCAGGTGCTTGAGCGGCGTTAGCACGCGCTCCTCTGTCAGCTCGGGCATTTGTTTGGTTTTGCATTTTACGCTCTTCTTCACGAGTACGTTTCATGCCAAACTTCGCTCCCTGCATAGCTGTGGCGGCTCCACCGATTGCGCCCTGAGCAGCGTTACTGCGTGCTGCACCACGAACAATCCGGGTTGCCAACCCATTACCTTGCAGTTGCTGCAAGTTTCTGAGACCACGTCCTACCGCGCGTCCGGAATATTCAGAACCAAGGCGAGCTGCTCGTCCAGCTGTTTGCGCAGCAGTGAACCTGGCAGTATTTTTAGCACCTTGCTTCATCTTTTTACCGAGGTAATTTTTTGCCTTTAGGCTACTCTCAGCACCGATGATGCCAAGTTTCTTGGCTACATCCAAGGTAGCCAAAAGTAGCCCGCAGACCAAAATAAAAATAGCAATTGACGTACTGAACTCGGTTGCGTTGTTTGATTGTTGCTGCAGCAACGTTGCCCCGAGATTAATGCTCCCCTGGGGACCAACGATGGCATTAATGAGTGCTAAGTTAACATACAACAAAGCAGCATAGAGCGGTGCAAAAAATGCCGCGGATAGAAACTTTTTTAGATGTTCTCGGGCTTTTGACTCAAGTGCAGGGAATATCATCCCCACAAATAGTAGCGGCGAGAATATCATGTAGAGAATGAGTGAAATGGTCCGACCTAAAAATAACAGTGCGCTTGAAAGAAATACGAAACCTGCTACGGAGAGGAGAATGGCTGTACCGATAATGTAGCCAAAGCCAACCGCGCCACCATTTTGTGTAATAAGCTCTTGAGGATTTGTGATGGTGCCACCACTGGTCACAGTTACTAAACGCATTTGTTGCATCATTGAAGATCCCAAATCTATACCAGTCGTATATCCATCTCGACTGTCAGTCTCAGTTTGTATCAGTAATTGACCAACTCCAGCATCCAGCACTTCAGTGGCTACGAAATTGCTTATATCAACTACAAACTTTGTGAAGTAGAGACTGAAATTGATGAAAATGGCCGCAATAATGAGGCTAGCCAACCAGCGTCGAGCCTGGCTGTCTTCACTGTTGAGAATCATCTTAAAGCCAATGTAGACGAGACCAAAGATAAAGGTGAGGTTCATCAGGTCACGCACAAACACCCAGGTGGCATCAATGGCAATACCGATACCTGAATTTACGAAGAAAACACCAAAGTTGATGACAAATGTATTGATGACGTAGTTGAGAAAACCGGCACCAATTTTCACAAATAGACCAAAAAATGGCAGGACTATATTGTTGTAAATAAACTTCTCCACCGCACCATCAGCGTACACGCTAGCCAGTGGCACAATAACTAACACAAATACAAATATAGTTTGTAGAAGTATTTTATGTGAGCTTAGCCAACGGTTCATGAAGATAGAGTAATATTACAGCGTTACTATGGATTGGCGCGACAGAGGGCGAGATCAGGCGCTTGTTCACAGAGCTGGGCATTTGGACCAACTGGAGCGGTTGGAATAGTTATAGTCAGGATAGCCTCCCAACGAGCGAGCGTTGAGTTGATTTGCGTCTCACTCGGTAGGCCAAGGGCGGAGAATTGCTGAATCAGTGTTCCCTGCTCGTTACGAATTGCGATTTGCTCGTCTGGGGTAGCCGTAGTGTAGGCAGCTTCGAGTTCAAGATAACGATTCACAATTGTTGCGGCTGCCGGAGCGCTTTGATTAATTTGAGCACGTAGTGACCCAGCCTCAAACAATGAACCTTGGGCTTGAGAGATTGCAAACTCAGTGCTCGATGGGTCGTTGATGATGGCGTTGAATGACGTTGTATACGCATCAATCTGAGACAAGAAATTCTGCGATGCAGCGAGTGATGACTGAATACGAGATGTCAGTTGACCTGACGCCCCATCAAGTGGTAGCCCAGTACCCGGTACAATTGGTGCGCCGGTACCTTCAGTTGGCGATACGACACCAACGGCTCCGGTGCCCCCGCCCTGTACTTCAGCGGCAAATGAGCCACGGCTATATGGTGTGTAATTGGCTCCACCGGTGAGACCAAGAAGGCCGGCGGCACCAGTGATAGCGCGCTGAGCAATCTGTCCGACGAGGGCGCTAATCACCTCGTTGATTTCGTCAGCGGCTACTAATTGGTCCTGTCCTGCTCCAAGCGCTTTGTTGAGCTGGTCAGAGATGACTCGCCCTGGCTTGGTGATAAAACATTCTTCTTGGGTGCCGTCAGGACCGGTGGCAGTCTCGCACAACTTACCGGAAAGGAAACCGTCACCAAAGTTTAGTTCTGTAACAGTTTCGCCCTGGGCATTTACAACTCGGGCCCGTGCCTCGGATTCTGCTTCTAGCACTGCGCCGTAGGGTGTTTGATTTGGGTTAACGGTAATCGCTGTCCACGCATCCCAACCCCCGCTTTGAAAATCGCCACCAAAGAACGCATTTGACGCCTCCACATTATTGAATATCTCAGTCAGAGAACATGATGGTACTTCTCGGTTACGAGTTTGATCATACGAGACTGCTAAGGCGAGTCGAACATCAAGTTGGAACGGTTCACATAAAAATGACAGCGGCCCACCCAGCTCTTCAATATATTCACCTACGGCTATGTCAGCCGCTTGCAGCAAAAACCGGCGCAGGTCCTGCACAAAAGCGGGGCTACCTTCGAAACCGTTATTAATCCAATCAACCAAACTATCGAGCATCATCGAAATCATCTGCTTGGCAACTGCCCAAGCTAGACCATCAAGCACACTCCCTACCAATTCAATGGTGGTGGTAAGGCCAGTCGTAAAGATGTTGGTGTAGACGTTCGGACCAACTTCTGTAACAGCAAACTGCGCCTCTGCTACGTTTGTGTGCGGTTGGGGTATGTAGGTAACCGTAAATGCAAAGACAAGAACAATTACACCCACCATCATTCTTCTGAGCCCATTGAAAAAAGTGTCAATCATAGTTATATCCCTATTCTAACTGGTTGGAACGCTGAAAATACACTCGCTGGGTCATTACCGGTGAATAAACCACTGTACGGCAAAAGTGCAGTGTACATATTTTGGAGCGCGATTGATAAACCTTGAACGTCTTCGCCATAGCGTTTCATACGCAACAATGTGAATGCCGGGTCGTCGTAACTGAGGGTAAGGGATTCAATGTCTTTCTCTACAGCCATAACTGTGTTGAGTAGGTCGAGGTGCTCTTTGGCGAGTGCTGCCGGTACTGGTGTGTAGAGGAGTGTTTCTCGCAGTAAGCGGTATTCGAGGGCAATGAGTTTGATTTCTTCGAACCGTGAATAATCCTTACGGTTAATAATATCTTGTAAAATTGATAGTTCATTCTCGCGTTCGCGGCTACTTGAATTAACAATTGCTGTGCCCGCCGCGTTGGCGTACGTCACAATATCACTCTCAGTGTAATTACTAACTATGGTGATATCAGGAACGTCGTAGATGGGGAAACTCGTCGAGCGCTCTAAATCGGTGATGGCATCATTGATGATTTCGGTTTCGCCCGCCCCAAAACTACCTTGAGTTTTTGATTGCAAATACCGCTCAAAAAACGTAATACCGAGCTTGCCGGTTACTGTCGTTGGTGCAGTGTAGGGAGTGGTGGAGTCAGTAGTACTATCAAGACGGATTGGCTCAGAGGTTATAAGGTCATCACGCCAATCCTCAATTCCGTTGTTGTCGTTATCAGTCACCGCAATCGCAATGCGGGGT
>Ga0163144_10005240_pt1 | contig 28856 bp, 18 predicted proteins | sample OliLak19BULKMAT1_FD_123175 | JGI IMG/M metagenome (GOLD analysis project Ga0163144, IMG submission 123175) | Freshwater microbial mat bacterial communities from Lake Vanda, McMurdo Dry Valleys, Antarctica - Oligotrophic Lake LV.19.BULKMAT1 | ecosystem: Environmental > Aquatic > Freshwater >...
CGGGCAGCAGTCAGTTCCTCGGCGAGTTTGGCCCAGGCTCTTTGCGCCTCTTGAGTCGCCTTTTCGAGCCGCGCGCATTCCGCTTCGAGCGCGGGGATGGCTTCGACGGCTTTGCTTGCATTCGCCGCGACATCGGACGGCAGATCGAGCGCGCGCTGATAGGTCTGCGACAGAGCCACTTCGCGCAGCAACGCTTTCACGTCGTATTTCATGACTACGAATTCATCCGCCAACATTTCGAGCAATTGCGGATGCGTCGGCGGATTTCCCAGATGCTGAAAATCGACAGGCTCCACCAGCCCGACGCCCAGCATCTGGGCCCAGAGCCGATTGACGATATTGCGATTGAACTGCCGGTTAGTTGGAATCGCTAACTGTCCGGCGAGTTGGAGGCGGCGGCTATATTTGGGAACCTGCCGCACATCCTTGGCGGGAGCGACGGTCCATTCCTCGCCGAGATTGAAACGCTGTTCTTCAACTTGCTTGCCGCCGGGAACGCGGGGGAGCGTGGTCCCTTTGCCGGCCGCGGGATCAAACACGGATTGATACGAAACCTCGCCTCCCGCGCCATCCATCAAGACGGACTTTTTGTCTTTGTCTGGAAAGGTAAAAAGCTGCGTCCGATTGAAAAAGGAATAGAGCGAGTAATAGTCGATTTGATAATAATCGTCCACCAGGGGATGGTCGTGGCATTGGGCGCACTGGAGATCGCGGCCGAGAAAAATTCTCCCCACGTCGCGCGTCAACAGGTTCGGTTCCGCTTCGCGGTCGAGGACAAATTTGGCCGCGGGGCGCGTCGCCGGATCGGCGCCGTCGCTGGTGAGGAGTTCGCGGACCAACTGATCAAAGGGCTTGTTCGCTAAAAACGATTCGTACAAATACTTTTGCCATTCCGGGGCGGGAACGTGCTTGTCGGCGCGGCGCTCCATGAGCAGCACGTCAAAGAGATTCGCCAGGTGCCGCGACGCTAGCGGGCTGGCGAGCAATTGATCGATCAGCTTGGCTCGTTTGTCCGCCGCAGCGTCTGCCAGGAACGCGCGCGTTTCCGCGGCGGTGGGAATCGTCCCTTGCAAATCCAGATAAACGCGTCGCATAAAGTCGACATCAGGGGCGACGGGAGCCAGCGGGCCGAGATGCGATTCGGCAATTTGCTGATCGATCCGTTGATAAAGCGGCAGAGTCTGAGCAGCGGCCGGCGCGATCAAGGCAAACGCCAGGGCCAAGTTCACTAAAACCAATCGACGCGCCATTGCGAAGCCACGCAATACGGCGGTAGCGGCTGACGGCCGCGGATTTTGAAGTTTGGACCGCATCATCCCTTATTCCCCTCGATTAGAATAATTCCCGCGCGTGCAAACAGACGATTCGCAAGCGGGGAAAAATCACTCAAGAATTAACGGATTCCCAGGGCGGTTATCCAGGCGGGATGTTAAGGCCGTGAATCGGTCGCCTCTCCGGTAGGAAGGCGCGATCTTTAAGCCGTAACACTTCCCACAGATTAAGGGACGGAGGACAATCAGTCAAGCAAATTATCCGCAGGGGGCGAAAATTCCGCACGCGAAAAAATACCGCTATTCGTGATGCAAGTAGCATGCTTGAATTCGCTGCCTATTTTTAAAAAACGATACGCGAAAGTCCGGCGACTTCCGCTATAACAGCCGTTGAATGATTCAAGCCGTCTGCCTCATCACTCGGCTAGCTTGTGAATCGTATTGTGAATCGTCCCTTGGACCGGCGTCCCATTCGCGGAGCGGAACGCATACTTGATTTCCATGCACCAGGTGGGTTTCAGTTCGGCGACATCCAGCGTGACCGTCTTGGCGTCGGTTGATAATGCGACCCCGCGCACGGCAAGCGGCTTTTCGTCGTAGTGTTCCGATCCATAGTTGGCGGTGCGCTTCAGCGACCAGATCTTGATTTGCAAATTCTTCACGTCGAGCGCCGCCGGATCGAGCGGTTCGGTGAACGTGAGCTTGATGCCCGACTTTGTCGCTTGGAGTCCGACCGGCAGGAGCATTGGCCGCCCCGTGGCGCGGAGGCGATACAGCCCGCCGGGAGAGGTCGCGTTACCGGCCCAGGCGAACATGCCGCAGAGGTAGAGTTGCCCATCGGTCGGATGAAACCGTCCGCGCATCACGCCGGTCGGAAATGTCGGCAAAGGCAACTCGATCATTCCTCCTTGCATCGTCCCCTGCACATTTTCATGCGGGACGAGAAACGCCTTGCCGTACCCGTACGACAGATTGAGTAACGATCCTTTGAGCGGTCCCCACCGGTCGCTTTCGACCCACAACAACTCCGCCGGCGACCGGTCAAAGGCGTTGGTAATCCAACAGAGGGGCGGGACCATCGCGGCATCCGACGTATCCGTCACGTCGTGATAACCCAGCATGTTGCCGTAAAACTTCGGCTTGCCGGAAGGGTCGAGCGTTACCCAGTTAATGCGGTTCTTGGGGTTCCAAAAGCCTTCCTGGTCGGTTACAAAAAACGACCCGTCGGGATTGAGGCAGACGCCGTTCGCCGCGCGAAAGCCGTTGGCCAAGATCTCGGTGCGCGTCCCGTCTTTGCTGACGCGCAGCAGCGTTCCGTGCTGCGGCACGACGGCCGGTAGCCCGTGGCAGCCTGATTTGGCGTAATAAAAATTCCCGGCGGCGTCGGTTTGCAGGCCCATCGCGAATTCGTGAAAGTGCTCGGTCACCTGATGGTCATTGTTGAGACATTGATAGAAATCAATCTCGCCGTCGCCATTCAGGTCGTGCAATACAGCCAATTGATCGCGGCAGGTCACATGAATCTTTCCCTCGACAATCTTTAGGCCGAGTGGCTGGTACAGCCCAGAGGCGATCCGCTGCCAACGAAGCGTTTGCGTTGCGTTTGAAACTATTTGCGCCTCCACAACGGGCAAGGTTTCGACTATCCACACATCGCCATCCCATGCGCAAACGGCGATCCGCCCATCGGGGAAGAAATCAAGTCCCGTAAACCGGGTTTGCGCCAACCAGGGATTCGTTTCCGGCGCAGTCAGCACGTCAGCCGCAAACGGATCGTCGTCGGCGCTAAGCAAAGCTTGAGTCTCGAGCTTTTGCGGCCAGCGCGCCGGCCCGCCGCCGGTCAACTCGGTCAGATCGCGAGCGGCATCGGAAACAATCACATCGCTGAATCGTTCGGCATATTTGCCCGCTTCGGCTGGGGGAATCGTCGCCGCATCCGACGATAACCAAACTGTAAACCGCAGCGGTTCCTTGCCGGCGGGTATCTTTAACCGTAAACGACCCTCTTCGCTTCTCCATTCGGCAGCGATGTTGCGCGGCGCGAAGCCCGCGACCAGCGGGCCGGAAAGGGAACTGACCGGAGCCGCGCCGCGGCGCGGCTCCACTGCGTTTTGTCGGCTAGTTGCGGGAGGCGCGAACAAGACAACAGAACTATCCGCGCGGCTGATGTTCGTCGGCCGAGCGTCACGGGAGGGATGCTCGGCGACCTGGAGCAGCAGATCGCGCTCGCGCGGGCCGATGTTGAACGTGCGTAAAAACAGCGGCGATTGCTTTGGCTCGTCGCGCCAGAGTAGCCGCGGCGATTCCAGCACTTCGGTCATTCCCACCGTATAGGAAAACACGACCTCCTGACCGTGGTGATATTGTCCCCGGTACTTGGCCCATTCGCGCGGCAGCGGGCCATAGCGTTTGCCGTCGCGCCCTTTGACTCGCTGGTTATCGCGAAAATCACCGGCGGCGTTTCCCCAACCCGGTCCCGTGGAGTTGGCAAAAGCCAATTGACCGACCACGCGGGGATGTACGCCGTGCGCGCCGTTGAACTGAATCCCCTGCCAATCGATGAAATTCTCACGGGGTTCGCCAGTCCCGTTCCAAGCCGCGACGGCGCGGAGCGTGTCGGTATCGAAAATCATCCAATGTCGCCCGCGCGAGACGCCGCCCGCGCCGGAATCGAGCCGGACCGCGATTCCCTTGTAAGCGAAATTGCGATCCAGCCCCGGCACTTCATAGGTGTTCGCCAGACTGGGTCCGTAGTCCATCGCGGACCACGGTTCAATATTGCTCGGTTCGGGACCGCGCGTGTCCCCCTTGGGCAGTTTCGCTAAGTAATTGTTATCGACGGCCGTGAACTGGCTCGAATTGTGCGGTTTGAGATACGTCTCGCGGATGTAATGAATGACGTCGTATTTTTGCGACGGCGCCATCCACGACTGCGGCGCCATCAGGCCGAAGCCGTGCGTCAACGTGCGATACATCGAGAGGGGATCGCCGCCGTTCTTGAATTTCCCCTCGGCGAAACGGAGCGAAGTAGGGAGCGAGCCGGGCTTGTCTTTCGTCCCGTGACAATTGGCGCAAACCCGCAGATAGATGGCCGCGCCCCGTTGGAGTGCCTGATCGTCCCAGGCGGCGATCAGCGCGGCATGGTCCAAATGCCGCTCGTATTCCGGAACGACAAACGCCAAGAGCGCCGCTGAGGGCTGCAATTGCAACGCGCGGGCCTCGCCGCCGTCGCGGATTTCCATGAGGTAACGCATCAGGTCGAGAAACTGCTGGCGGCTGTTCAATTGATTGACCTGACCCGCCGGCATGATCGAGGCGACATTAACATTCACGTTATCGAGTTCGTTCGCGGGGATTGTCGTCAATTCGCCGTCGCGGAGAACATCGCGCACGACGAGCTTCTTCGGCGTCCGTTCGACCAGCAGCGCCGTCAGCGTTTTCCCCGCGGTCGTCACCGCGGTTACTGATTCAAATCCCTTGCGAATCGTTTTTGAGGGGAGCAGCACCGCTTCGACCAGCGTTTCGTCAGATACCTCTTTTCCGAGAGCGGCCAGGTCCGGTCCCAACGCATTCGGTATCGCTTTTCCCGCCGCATGGCATTTACCGCAAGCCATTTGCCGCTGAAAGAAGACCACCGCCCCCCGGATGGCGTCCCCCTCTGCCTTGGCCAGCGAGGCAAGCTCCGCCGCCGGTACGCGCTTGAGATCCTCTTCCAACGTCTGCGCCGCAAGAGGCGCAGCCAGAATTAGGAATGCGAACATCACCACCGCACGGTGACGCCAAGTCCGGATGGTACGGCTAGCTTTTGACAAGCTCCAGTAATTTTCACCGTAGCTCAATTGGGAAAAGCTCGTCGTTAGACCGATACTGTTCATATTTTCCTCAATTAAGGCGAACCTCATAGCGTACCGAATGACCTAGGAATTATTATTATTGCGTCCGCACGGCAGGTACATCATACTTACCGCACGCCATTGCTGATATATTGGCCGGAAAGCTTGCCGTTGCCCAAATGAATCGTTTCGCCACTCTCCGCCCTTGTGAGCTATTTATGTCGAAGTGTTTACTCCTCTGCGGTCTCTTGATTGCCGCCGCGTCGTTGACGCTCTCCGCCGCCGATGCTCCGCCGGAACTTCCTAAACCGCGCGAATACGTCTGTTACCGAGCCGACAAGTCGCCTGCAATCGACGGCGCGCTCGCTGACCAAGCCTGGGAAAACGCCCCCTGGAGCGCGGACTTTGTCGATATCGAAGGGCCCGCCAAACCGCTCCCGACACACCGCACGCGGATGAAAATGCTCTGGGACGACCAAGCGCTCTACATCGCCGCGGAAATCACTGAACCGAACGTCTGGGCCACCATCAAGGAGCACGATGCGGTGATCTTTCAAGACCCGGATTTTGAAGTTTTTCTCGATCCCGATAATGACCGCTTGTTGTACGGCGAACTGGAGTTGAACGCCTTGAACACGACCTGGGACTTGCTCTTGACCAAGCCGTATAACGATAACGGCCGCGCGATCAACGGTTGGGAAATCATCGGGCTAAAAACCGCGACGCGCGTGCAAGGTACGATCAACGATCCGCGCGATCAAGACCAAGGTTGGACGGTCGAGATCGCCTGGCCGTGGAAGGGAGTCAAAGAGCTGACGGCGCAAACGATTCCCCCAACTGACGGCGATCAGTATCGGATCAATTTTTCGCGCGTGAATTGGGATACCGAAATCGCGGAGGGAAAGACGGTCAAAATCAAAAACCGCCCGGAACACAATTGGGTTTGGTCTCCCCAAGGAGTGGTCAACATGCACGTTCCCGAGCGTTGGGGAAAGGTGAAATTCAGTACGCGCGCGAAGGAAGCAAAGTAGTCAAATAACCAAGAGTATCGCATTCTATTTCCGCTCCCGCTCCAAGGCTGTTGCCGTTGCTTTTTTCAGTGCCTCCGTCAATTTCACTGGCTTGCCGCCTTGGCGTTTACTTTCGTCGGCCGCTTCCATGAAAGTGTAAATTTCCAGCGATTCGGCGGCGCTCACCGGCGGTTGTTTCGTGCGGAAGAATTTGACGATCTCCACCACCAGAGGTCGGTAGCCGCCGTATTCCCCCAAGGATTGCGTCCCTTTGGTCGTGAAGGCCGTTCCGCCATAGCCGTGGGCGCCTTTGCGCGTGCCGCGGAAGGTGCCGATGCGGCCGTCCTTCCAAGTTCCCACGGCGTACTCCCCGTCGGCGGTCTGCGTACGCGAAACGCTTTCGCAGCCCTGACCCATTACGGTGTAAAGCGATTCGATGCCGTGAATGCCGTACCAGTACAGGTCGGGATGCGTCGGCTCCAATGCGCAGGGGCTAAAGGCGTCGCACCCCAGGATCGCCCCCAACTCGCCGCGGCGAAGTTTCTGCGCTCCCTCGGTGTACCGCAACGACGACGAAGTAAAGACCGGCGCGCCATGCTTCTCGGCGGCGGCGAAGATCGCGACGGCGTCGGCCAGCGAACCGGATAACGGTTTGTCGATGAAGCAGGGCTTTTTGGCCTTGAAGACCGCAAGCGCTTGCTCAAGGTGCGGCCGGCCGTCGTTGGTTTCCAACAACACGGCATCCACGCGCGAAATCAACGCGTCGAGCGAATCGACGATCTCCACCCCCTGTTCCCGCAGCTTCGCGGTGTATTCGGGGACGCGCTCGACGCTCGATTTGATATCGAGACTCCCTTGCGGATAGGCGGCCACCACGCGGCAGTTGGCCAACTCCGCGACAGCCTTCGGATCGTTGAGCAGCTCAGTGAAAGCGACGACATGCGACGTGTCCAGCCCGATGATGCCGACTTTAATCAGGGGCGGTTCGACGGCTATGGCAATCATGGGAATGAAAAGTAACGCAAGGGCGATGAGGAAGCGCATTGCGAAGTCTGCCTTATAGAAAAAGGGAATGTGCCATTATAGTTTCTCAACGCGGAGGACGCTGAGGTGGGAACGCTGAAATCGCGGTGTAAATGGCTTATACCTTCGCCGATTTATTGTGTGCTTAGCTTCTCCGCGATGCTCTGCTTTCCTCTGCGGCCTCCGCGTTGAAATGAACGGGCAAGCATGAACTGGTAGAGGCTGGGATCTCCTTGAGTCGTTACCCCGCAGGATACCATATCTACGGCAACGCGCGCGGCATTTCCGATTTGACATCGAGCAGCTTTGCGATTGCCCCCAATAAAATCGGTTCCGCCTCCGGGCCGACGAATGAAGCGTCTTCCCCGGTCTCGTAACCTCCTTGCGAATATGAGATGGCCGTGCCGATATAGGCAGGGGCGTAATCGCCATAGGCGGCCATCGCCACGAACAAATCGGGGCGGAGGCGCTGGGCTTCGAGCTGGTACTCCACAAACAGCTCGCCCGGCATGTGCAGCACGCGGGCCGCGTCGAGCGACAGGCACGAGATGTCAATCGTGTCGTTGGCCTTCGCGCGGCGCAGCCAGACTAACTTGTTGGCCGCCATGAACCGCTTCATCACCGGCTGAGTTTTGTCGCCGAGCGCGGCCGTCAAAGCCTGTTCATCAAGTTGCCGCGCCGCCGGCAGCTTGACCGGCAGCGTTTTCCAACCGATTTGACTTGCCGCCAACGGCGTCTTCTTGGTTTCCTGCCAGGCCCGCTCCATGGCGGCGGCCATGCGGTCGGCCAAGGCCTGCCGATTCGCCACCGCGCCGTCGTTGTACTTTCCCGCCGTGACGTTCCCCCCCGCGCCGTTCAAGTGGATATGCGGCACGCCCGTTTTCTGTTGCCGTTGATTGCGTGCGATGCCGGGAAAATCGGGGTTTGCCTTGCCGGTACGATAGTAGCTTTGAGGGTGTGTGGCATAGTATGTCAGGGCGACGACCGGCTTCTCGCCGTTCCAAAGGCCGATCATCCGTAGTTGCGGATCGATCACACCTTCAGGAAATTCGCGCACCGCGGCGTCTTTAATCGCGCTCCAGCGGACGTGCTGCACCTTGCCATCCGGCCCGAGGATCCGTCGGTTCGAGGCGACTTTTTCAACCGTCGCGGAGGATAATCCCAGGTGAGTGATCGGTTGAGCGTCGCGGATGGCCTTTGCGGCGGCGGCCGCCGCGCGGGCGAACGTCTCTTTGGCAAACGCCGAATCAAAAGGGCGGTGTTCGACCCCCGCGATTTCCAGAAGTTCATCGACTGAAAAATCGCACCACGGAGCATCGTGCTGATGAAGAACATGCACGGCCACATGATCGGCCGTTGTCCCCGCCGCTTTGGCTAGCGCCTCGCGAAACTCGCGATGCGCGGCATTGCCGATGCCGATCCAATCGACCGCGCAGATCACAATCGGCTTGTCGGCCCCCAATAACACGATGCCGCGACAACTCAACGGAATCAAAATCTCATTGGTCGGATCGTACGCCAACGGACTGCCAATCGGCGGCGAGGCATCGACCTCAAACACGCCCACGCGCGCGGGCATCTCGGCCGCGGCGATTGGACTCAATGCAAAGATGAAGCACAATGTGAGTACGCGTCCCATGATCCGCCTTTCAATTTAAGGAGAGCAAATACGCCAAAACGTCGGCCATTGCCGGCGGGTCGAGTTCTTTTTCCAGCCCCTCGGGCATCAACGAGACGCCGGAACTTTGCAAGGTGTCGATCGTTTCACGCAAGACCACATCGCCTTGCCCATCAGCCCGCTTCAAGGTGACGCTCGTCGCCGTTTCCGCCGCGACCATGCCCGAGAGGACGCGGCCGTCGCGCGTGACCAGAACGTACGACAAATATTGGGGGTTCGCCTCGCGGTTGGGATCAAGGATGTTGAGTAATAGCGCCTCGGCGCCGCGATTCTTGGCGGCGGCCAGATTCGGGCCGATATCGTGCCCTTCGTTCTCCGCCTTATGGCAGGCCGCGCAATTCTTTTTAAAGAGCGACTTGCCGCGGACCGCATCGCCCGCCAGCGCGAGGGCGGGTCGATAGGCATCGACGACTGCCTGACGCTGCCGGTCGTCCGCTGGCGCGCGCAGCTTTTGCGCGCGTTGGCGAACCGTCGCCGCCGGATGGTTTTTTAATAGCTCCACCTGGTTGCGTTCGAGTTCGGCCGCTTGGAAGCGCCCTTCATCAATGGCGGTGAGCAAAGCCAGGGCGCGCTCAGGACGAGACAACAGCACATCGGCCGCCGCGCGCCGCACGGCGGGGCTTAGCCCGGGCCAACTCCGCAAGATCAGCTCTGATACCGATGAATCGGCGCTCGCCGCCAAGATTTTTAACACCGCAAGTTGCACTTCCCGCGGTTGACGCGGTTCAAGCAATTGACCGAGTAGATCGCGAACCTGATCAAAGTGGGCCAGCGCCAAGGCTTCCACCGCGCGTACCCGCGCGGTAGGGGATAACTCGCCGTTGCTTGCGGTGGCAAGCGCGGCGGCAAGCGACTTTTGCAGCAGCCGCGCCGCGATGGACGCGGCATCGGACGGCAATGATTTGGTAAACGAGGCTCCTCGCTCCGCGCTACCTTCGTGGAGCGCGACGAGGACAGTCGAGACCATCGGCAAATCGCCGGCGGGCCGTTTGTCGAGTCGACGCAACAACGCCGCCAACTCGTCCGCGCGCTGCTCTCTGGCAACTTGCGCGGCCAGCGCCGCGAGCAATTCCAGCCGTTTATCCGCGTCCCTTGTCGCCGAATTGTCGAGGATCAACGCCAGCACATCCCCCGCGCCTCCTTCCCCCAACGAACTAAGACACGCTAGACGCAGCCACCGATCGCCCGCGTCGCGTTCGAGTAATTTTGCGATGGCGGGCGTCTTCTCCGCCTGAGGAAAAAAGCCGAGCGTGAAGGCCAACTGATACCGCACTTGCGCGTCATGATCGTCAGTCATCGCGGCGAGCTTTTGATGCAGTGCTCGTGAAGCGTCGAGCCGTCCCTCAGCCAAGCGAATCGCGTGCTCACGGACGCGCGGTTCAGTGAATTGCAAAGCCGCAAGCAACTCCGGATCGTTCAATTTGCCCAGCCCGGCCAGGGCGTACAAGGCATGGACGCGTCCTATTGGCGGAGTAGCGAGCGAGCTCGCAAGTTCCAAAAGCGGCGCGACCGCCGCCGTGTCTTGTCGCTGAAAAAGCAACCTCGCCGCCGTTTCGCGATGCCAGGCGTTCGGGTGAGTGAGCAGTTTGACCAAGTCGGCAGTCGCGGCGCGGTCAAGCCGTGGCACCGTGGGCCGATGATAACCCACAGGCACTACTCTAAAAATCCGACCCCGCTCGCGGCCGCTTTCGAGATCGAGGTGCCGCTTGATTTCGAGCGGAAGACTCTGCGGATGTTCAATTACTTCACGGCAGACATCGACCACATACAACGCGCCGTCGGGTCCGTTGGAGAACTGCGCCGGGCGAAACCAGATATCCGTCGAAGCGACAAACTCACTCATGTTATCGATCCGCTCGGCCGCATATTCCAAGCCTTGTAATCGCAGCCGCTTGCGATGGACGAGGTTGCTGCCAACGTCGCCCACCACATAACAACCGCGGTCTTTCTCAGGAAACGCATCCCCACGCAGAATCGTGCCTCCGCTCGCCCCGGTAAAATATCCCGCGGCGCGTCCGCCCCCTTCGACGATCCCCGGCACGATTCCTTGCGTCCGCAAGCGTGTGCGGACAATTCGCCACGGCTCGACGGGGCTGGCGCGAAACACCTCGGCCTGCGGCCCGTCGGCGGCGATGCTGAGCCGCGCGCTCGGCGCGGCCAAAAGTTTGTTGCGCTCCAGATACCGATCCTCGAACATCACTTGTTGCACATGATCGCTGTTGGAACAGACAAACTTGCGGCCCCAGTCGTCGAACGTCATTCCATGCTGCGCCCCGCCGCTCTCGCCGCGATAATTCAAGGTGCGCGGATCAAACGAAAAATCGCGGCCGTTCAACGGGACTGGCTTGGCGTTTGGTATCTCAACGGCGGTCAATGTGCCACCATTACTGCTCGCGGTTCCATGAATGCGATTATCGTGATGCCAAAGCAATGTATTCACTAAACCCTGCACATTGCCAGTTCCAAAACCCGTAAAGACTCGCCGTTTCAAATCCGCAACCCCGTCGTCGTCGGTATCTTTGCAATACCAAATATCAGGCGCATCGGCGATGAACACCCCCCCATCCCAACAGGCCACGGCGGTTGGCCAGAGCAACTGATCGACAAAGATCGTGGCGCGGTCGTATTTTCCGTCGTTGTCTTGATCGACCAGTAGCCGCACGCGGCTAAGTTTCTTATCGCGGTGTTCGCTGTAACCCCGCATCTCCACCACATACATCCGCGCTTGTTCGTCCCACGCCACCGCGACCGGGCTGGTCACGAGCGGTTCCGCGGCCGCCAGTTCCACGCGATAACCGTGAGCAATGCGAAGCGCGGCTAACGCGTCCTTCGGCTCCTTGGCCGGAATGCGCGGCAATTCTTGACCATACCCGGACTCCGACGGCGGTGTGTGCTGAAGTTGCATATCGAGAAACTCATAAGCGGCCAAACGCTCTTGTTCGGGAAAGCTGTGACCGCACTCCGGATATCGGACTTGCAGCCGTTCTTCCGCATCTAAAAGTTTGTAAACTTCCCGCGCGGCGAGGATTGCCTTGCGCACGCCGGTCACGGCAAAATTGTCATCCCGCGTGGGCGAAATCGACAAAAACGCGCGGGGGGAGAACGCGGCGACCACTTCGTCGATGTCGAACGGCACGCGTTTTGGGTCCAGCCCAAAGCGATCGCGGATGAGCGGCATGTACCGCTTCGAGGTCCAGCCCTTGAGATCGCCGCCGTAATAATCCGGAAACAGAGTCCAGCCGCAACTCGAGACGACCGCGCGGACGCGTTCGTCGAATGCGGCCAAAAACATGGCGTTATGCCCGCCGAGGGAATGCCCGATCGCGCCGATCCTCGCCGCGTCCACATCGTCGCGCGCGGCGAGCAGATCGAGGCATCGCATATGGTTAAATATCCCCAACATGGTCCCGGAAACGTATTGCGGATCCGCAAAGTCACATTTGTAATCGCCAAACGATGGATAATCCGGCGCAAGCACCACATAACCGCGTTTGGCCAACTCGCGCGCGTAACCTTGGTCCGGCGTTCCTTGCCCGTCAACTTCCTTTTTTCCCAGGTCATTGGTTTGGTGCAGCGCTAACACGGCGGCAGACTTTTTAGGCGCTGCGGCGGAACGGGCGGGAACATAGAGATACGCCGGAACGCGGTGCGTGTCGGCGGCGAACGTAATTGAGTAGCGAGTGAACTCCGGTTCTTTTACTTCTTCCAGAACTATGACGTCAAGCGGCGGCAACCGCGCGCGATCGGGTAATGCACCCATTATCTCTTGCATCGCGGTCAGAATTTGTTCACGGCGGCGAGCCCAAGACTTCGCGTCGGTCACCTGCTGCGCGCGATTCTGATCATCGTTATACGTCAGCAATGGGGCTCGCTTAACAATAGTAAGCACGGGAGCATCCGCAGCAGCAACAAACGGGGCCTAAACAAAGCTCATCGTTTCCGCGAACAACAAGGTGAATGCAAGCCAAATTCGCATGGATCGCAAGACTCCGCCGATTCGCAACATGGCAAGAGGTGTGAGGTGTGAGGGGTGAGTAAGAAAATCGAGTCGCCTCTGGTGGAGGGATGATGAGTTAGCTTACCATGCCGGCCGATTGTCGACATCATTTCGTGCGAAGACGCGCCGACAATCAGTAGGGTTGGATCGATTACCTGACACCTCGTATCGCAAGCCCGCAAGCTCTTTGTCGAAAACAACAAGCTTACTGACAATAAAACGCGCGAGCAAATACGATACTGCGATAGCCCAAGACTTTCGGATACCGTCGGGTGCGGGATAGAATCCCCCCTAGGAGGACCGAAAGATGAGCGAAGTCAAGGAACCGAAACCGGAGCCGTCTGCCAAGCGGCGGCAGTTTACTGACGAATTCAAGCAAGACGCCGTGAATTTAGTGGTGCGTGAGAAATACACGTTCCGCGCGGCGGCGAAAGCGATGGACGTGGGCGAACAAACGCTGCGTCACTGGTACGCCAAACTGGCCCCCAAGCCGGCGGAATGCGGCCCGGAAGCGACGCTGGATCAGCTCCGCTCCGAGAACGAGCGGCTGCGCGGCCAATTGCGGCGGGCCGAGCTGGAGCGTGAAATCTTAAAAAAAGCCACGGCGTATTTCGCGAAGGAGTCGCAGTGAAATACGCTTGAATTCGCCAACACCGCGACTCATATCCCGTCGTCGTCATGTGCGAAGTGCTGGAGGTTTCGACCTCGGGCTACTGCGCCGCGCTCGACCGCGAACCCAGCCCGCGGGCCAAACGGACCGCGCAGATCGAGGAAGCGGTGCGCGCCGTTCACGCGGAATCGCACGCCATTTACGGCAGCGTGAATATCGCCCGAGAGCTCGAGCAGCGCAACGATCAGGAATCGGCGTGCCGCAACACGGTGGCGAAGGCAATGCGAAAAATGGGCCTGAAAAGCCGGGTTTCCAAGTCGTTTACACCCACGACGACCCAGGCCGACCCGCGCCGCGCCGCGGTGCCCAACATCCTGGCCCAAGACTTCACGGCGGCAGCGCCGAACCGCAAGTGGGTCACCGACATCACGTACCTCTGGACGGAGCAAGGCTGGGTTTATTTGGCCGTGGTGCTCGACCTGTTTAGCCGCAAGGCGGTGGGCTGGGCGATCGGCAAGTCGTTGGAAACGGATTTGGTCAGCACGGCCCTGCGGCGGGCAATTGAAGCCCGTCGTCCGGAGGGGAGCAAGCTCCTGCATCACAGCGATCGCGGTTGTCAGTACACCAGCGACGCTTACCAACAAACCTTGCGGACGTTTGGCATTCAATGCTCGATGAGCCGCACCTGCTGCTGTTACGACAACGCCGTGATGGAACGCTTTTTCTGGTCCCTCAAGCATGAGTGGACCAACCACGAATGCCTCGCCGACTTGGAGGCGGCCAGGTTGAGTGTGTTCAAATACGTCGAAACCTTTTACAATACTGTCCGACTCCACCAAACCCTCGGGTATCATTCCCCCAATCACTACGAAGCCGTCCACGCCCCGGCCCATGCGGCGTAACCAGCCCCTCCGACGGTATCCGAAAGTCTTGGGCTATCGCACAAATGCAATTGCTTTTGTATAGCAGTTGATGGACGTGGCGTAGAAGGAGGACCTTATCAGCAAAAAGGAATCACAAGCAAGTGGGTTTGTGAAAACATCCCATCTACAGAAACTGGCAGACAATTAAATTACGTTCGATGTTTTTGCAAATAGGATTCCACATGCGCAAGCATAGCCTCAAGTATTCATTGAACTTGCTTTCTGCATTCTCAACCGCACTTGGTTGGATTAATCTGTCTATTAATATGCATAAAGAAAAAGACAAATCAAACAAGTATATTGTATGGTTCCATGCTCATGCACCACGTAAAGCGGGCAATTTATGCTTGCAAATCAATGAATTCCCTATTGGTCAAGATAGTGTTTACGAAGTCTGTGTTTTTGCGTATTGCTATAGAATTTGTTCTGGCTGGCATGTATTCAAAGCAAGGAATAAGGTGGAGGCGATTCATGAAGCTAAACGGTTGTCTTCTTGGATGCATTTTGAACACTTCAACTCGTTAAAGTTTCGAAATGCCTATCGCGCAACACATCCTGCATGTGCGAGTTATTCAGCTAACAAAAATACGAAAATATGGTCCACCGAATACAGATCCAAAAAGAAACAAGATATTGGGAATGGGTTAGACCAACTTACCATGTGACATGTCCATTTCAGAACCGAATCTTTTTCTTTTCGCGTGCTACTGCTCCGGCAATGAATAATTGGACATTGGATTTACTGGCTACGCCGCGTAACCAGCCTAAACAACGAACAACTACGTTCATTTAATTATTGCCGGAGTAGTAACAACGACTATCGCGGCGTTCCCATTGTTGGAGCTTGGCATTGGTTGCCGAAATACGATATGGGGCTCACCTCGAAGATTGATTATGCCGAGGCGTTTCGTCCACTGACAATCCTGCGGTGGGCCTTCTATTCGCTGTTCGCGTTGTTGGCGGTCAGTTCGATCGCGATCTTTGTCTTCACGCTCATCGTCGCGCGATTGCAGCGCGAAACCCAAAAAGCGGCCATTGAGGCGAAATAACTTGGCCAATACCGTTTGGAAACGCGGCTCGGCGAGGGGGCGATGGGGGTCGTCTATAAAGGCCATCACGCGATGCTCCGCCGCCCCACGGCGATCAAAATGCTTAGCGTCGATAAAATCAACGACGCTTCGTTACAACGGTTCGAACGAGAAGTGCAAATCACATGCAAGCTCAACAACCCGAATACCGTTGCGATCTATGACTATGGCCGCACGCACGAGGGAGTCTTTTATTACGCGATGGAGTTCCTCGACGGGATCAATCTGCAAAATCTCGTGGAAAATTACGGCCCGCAATCGGAAGGGCGGGTGATTTATATTCTTAAGCAGATTTGCGGATCGCTTTACGAAGCGCATTCGTTGGGTTTGGTACATCGCGATATCAAGCCGGCAAACATCATGCTGAACCGCCGCTGCGGCCAGCCGGATGTGGTGAAGGTGCTGGACTTCGGCCTGGTCAAGGCACTCGATGAAGAAAAGCAGGCCCGGCAATCCGGCGGCTTGGCCGGCACGCCGCTTTATATGTCGCCCGAGTCGATCCAAACGCCCGATCTGGTTGATGCGCGGAGCGATCTGTATGCCGTCGGGGCGGTCGGCTATTATTTGCTCACCGGACAACCGGTCTTTAACGCCAGGTCGCTGGTAGACCTGTGCCAACAACATGTCACGACCTTGCCCGATACTCCATCGCAGCGGCTCGGCAGGGCCATTTCGGCGGAGTTGGAAAGTGCGTTGTTAGCCTGTTTGGAAAAGAGTCGGGCAAAGCGACCGCAAACCGCGCGTGACTTAGCGAACTTGTTGGATCGTGCACCGACCGCTGGTAGCTGGACGATTGATGATGCCGAAATTTGGTGGGGCCGTTATGAACGGGAGCAGACCGTTACCAATTCCATTCCGAATCCCACTCCCGCTGGTCATTCGGAAAGCGGTATTAAGGCAATCAGTACTCCGTCGGGGACCGTAGCCTCCGCTTCAGCACCGACAACGGCTGTGCCTCAAACACCGACGCAGCCCCCCCTGGGCAAAACCACGTCCGGCTTTGATCGCACCATCGACCATTAATGCACGCACGAATTTCAAACGCAGGAAAAGCAAGGCAACGGGATTGCTGCCTTGCTCCTGGCGTTGAGCGTATCGTACGCGAGTTTCTTTCCCGTTGCTTGCCTCGCTGAATGTCACTTCCGCGAATCGGCGATTGTGATTTCCGCGCGATGCGTTTCGGCCAGCAGTTGATGCAGCCGTTGATATTGGCTCAAGGCTTCGCCGGGGGCGGCCGCAAAAACTAACTGATGTCGGCGGACATGCAGGAGGAGTTCCTCATACGACTCGGCTGCCGGCGACAGCGTGCCGTCGAGCGCCAGGCTCGCCTCGCCGGTTTGCAAACCGTTTACCACTTTGTAAAGGTCCAGGAAAAACGCTTGCGCCGCGCGCCATTCCGGCGAGTCGCTATCGGCGTAGAACTCCTTGACCCGCTCGCGATATTGCCGCGCGTTGCTCAACAAACTACGGCCGAGTTGAGTCTCCGCTTTGCCGTCGCGGGCAAGTTGGTCCAGTGCCGCGGCCAGTTGACCGTTGATCTCGCCGGCCAGTTCCCGAAATTCTGGGTACGCCACGCACTTGGGCCAATTCACTCGCGACTCTCCCGGCCGAATGACGGTCTCCCAAATCTGCCGGGTGAGGCCGCATTTCGTTCCCAACCGGATTTGCGTCGGGTCACAAGGCGCCCCGAGCGAGATCGATTTCAAGTGCCGCGCCGACATGGCGGACGGCACGCGTTGCAAAAGATAATTCAACGCCTGGCCGGACTGGATATCCGCCGTGCTGGGGCGATCGCGATACCGCAACAACTCGGCGTACAAACGGCGTTCAAGTTCCGTTTGCTTTTTGCCGGCTTGCTCCCCCCGCAACCGCGTGAGCCGTTCTTGATCCAATTCGTACATTTGCCGGCTCGCGATCGCCGTATCGATCCGCGCGCGCCCCACGGCATCGACCAGATGGCTCTGCCCGTACATGCGAGCGCCTTCGCCTTGCATGTAGTCCCCAAAAAAGGTCGAGCCATTCCCAAAATCCAAGGATTCATTGGAGGTCCGGTTCGCAGGCGGAGGGGATTGGGTTTGCGCAAGGGCGGGCAACGCACACCCCAGCAACAGTCCTGATAAAATAAGCGTTCCGAGTTTCATAGCGATTTCTCCGGCGATCAAGGAAGAATGAGGAAGTGAGCGCAAAACCAACTCTACTCCCCAAAAATCACCGTTGCCCGCGTTTTCACCCCTCAATCAGCTGAGAGCGGGAAATCGCGATAGCTGACGTGATGGGGAGAAAGTTTGTTGGTAATCACGCTCGTGCTGAAATGGTTAAGCGTTAATCGGGAAAGAATTGTTACCGATTGATAAGCGAGATTTCTCATTTGCATAACTCCGTCAAAAAGTCCCGCGCGCGCCGCGCGGCAGTCGGGGCGCAGTGGCTGTGACGGCTCAGTTCCACATAGACCCCTTTGGCGTAACCGCACTCGCGTAACGCCGTCAACACCGGTGGGAAGTCGATCTCTCCTTCGCCAAATTGCAGATGCTCATGCACGCCTGCGCGCATGTCTTCGATGTGAATATTGACTAATTTTTCCCCGTAGCGGCGAATCTGTTCGGCCAGCGGCGTCTCTCCTTGGCAATGCAAATGCCCAATGTCGAGCGTCAGCCGCAATGTCGGGTGCGGCAATCGTTCGCGCAACGCGGCATAGCGCGGCAGCGTGTCAATGAACATTCCTGGTTCCGGTTCAAAACCGATCAACACGCCGCGGTGCAAAGCGTGATCCAGCACCGGCCCTAAGCCGCTGCAAAGCCGCTTCCACGCGGTCGCCTCGTCGCAACCGTCGGTCACGATTCCTGACCAGAGCGAGACGCAATCGCTTTCCAACTCGGCCGCGATGTCAATCGCGCGGCGATAAAGCTCCCCCCGCAGCGCGCGGGCGGCGGCGTCGGGGCTGACCAACGTCGGTTCGTGTTTATGCCGCGCGTCGAGCAGGAACCTCGCCCCCGTTTCGACCGCGCTGCGCAACCCATACCGCCGCAGCCAGACGCGCCATTGCTTCATTTGGGCCGCAAGATCGGAAGCGAACGGGTTTAACCAATGGTGATCTAGCGTGATCCCCACGGCCCCATAGCCCAACTCGGCCAAAATCGCCAGCGCGTCCTCCGGGGCGTGATGGGCCCAGCCGTTGGTGTTATAGCCAAGAATCACATGCGGGCCGGTTGTTGAAACTAAGTCGATTGCGAAATGCAAAAAGGGAGGTCCAGATCAATGTCATGCATTAGAATAGGACCGTGCGGCGAATCGTTTTCGCGAATCTTTATCTCGCTTCTAGCGACCGTCGCCGAACTATTTTACGATGTAGTCGTCAGAAAGATAAGCGCGTTCCCCGATTCCGCATTTTATTGCTTTGGAAGTGTTCCGCGGTTCAGAGCGATCTGTATGGCGTAATCATCGATCCTTCGCCTTTTTCCTTTTCCCTTCGCATCCTACACTCCGCATTCCACACTCAACATTCCGCACTGTTCCCATGCCCGATCTGCTCCTCGAACACGTCGCCAAGTCCTATCCCACCCGCGCTGAGCCGCTCGATATTTTACGCGATGTGAACTTCTCGCTCGACGCCGGGCAGAACGCGGCCGTGTTGGGACCGAGCGGTTCGGGCAAGAGTACGCTGCTCTATTTGATCGGCGCGCTCGAACAGCCGACCGGCGGCACATTGCGAGTCTTGGGCCAGAAACCCGCGCATTTTAACGCCGCGCAGGCCGCCGCTTTCCGCCGCGACAAATTGGGCTTCGTCTTTCAAGAACATTATCTGCTGCCGCAATGTTCGGTGCTGGAAAATGTTTTATTGCCGGCGCTGGCCGGGGTCGGCGTTACCCCGGCGATCCGCGAACGGGCGAAAATGCTACTCGACCGCGTGGGACTGGCGGCGCGGTTGGAACACCGCCCCAGCGAACTCTCGGGGGGCGAGCGGCAGCGCGTCGCCCTCGCCCGGGCGTTGATCTTGAAGCCGGCGTTGCTGCTGGCCGACGAACCGACCGGCAACCTCGATCAGACCAATGCCGTTAAAATTGGCAAGCTGCTGTTGGAATTGCAAGCCGCCGAGGGGATGATGCTGATCGTAGTGACGCATAGCGCGGAATTAGCGAAACAATTTGGCCAACGGTTTGTTTTGGATGACGGGAAGTTAGTTCCGGAACGAGCCGCGGCCGCTACTTGAAAACACATTGCATGAATCTCGCTACGCTCATTATTCGCTCGCTGGCCTGGCATTGGCGGATGCATTTGGCCGTGTTCCTCGGCGTGGTCACGGCGGGGGCCGTGTTGACCGGCGCGCTGGTGATCGGCGATTCGATGCGCGGCAGCTTGCGTGATCTTACGCTTGAACGGCTAGGACGGGTCGATACCGTGCTGGTTTCGCCGCGATTTTTTCGTGTGAAGCTCGCGGCCGAAATTGCCGCTTCGGAAAGCGCCCAGAAACACTTCTCCGGCGTCATTCCCGTCATCATGATCCAGGCGAGCATGGAATTCCGCACAAAGGAAACCTACAGCACAGATTCCGCCACGGAAGATGAAGTTATTGCAGCGAAAACCCACCGCGCCGGCAAAGTGCAAGTGCTGGGCTGTGCGCCCGACGATTGGCGGCGCCTCGACGCGCCGCCATTGTTCAACGGTTTGCAACTCAATCAGATCGTCCTCAACGCGCCGCTGGCCGACGCGCTGCAAATCAAGGTCGGCGACGAACTGATCCTCCGCCTTCCCCGCCCGACCGATATTCCCCCCGATAGCCCGCTGGGCCGAAAGACCGAAGCGGCTCTCAGTCGCCGCTTGTACGTGACGGCGATCATTCCCGCAGACGGCCTAGGGCGGTTCGGCCTGCAACCGACGCAGCAGTTGCCCCGCAACGCGTTTGTCAGTCTGGAAACGTTGCAGGACCTGCTCAAGCAAGAAGAGAAAGCCAATGCGTTGTTGGTCTTTGATAATGAATCGCGCGAACCATCAGGTGCCGAGGCAGAAGAGACGCTCCGAGACGCGCTGCGGCCGACGTTGGCGGATTATGGCTTGCTGTTAACGCGCAACGAACGCGGCTTTTGGCAACTCACCAGCGACACGCTTCTCTTGCCCCAGCCGATGGTCGAGCGCGTGGGAAAATGGATTGACGAGCAACAACGCGTAAAGCAAGAGTCACTGGTTTATCTGGCCAATTGGGTCGCCGCGCCGGGTGGGAAAGCGCGCATTCCCTATTCGACCGTCGCCGCGCTCGATTTCTTCGCCGCCCCCCCGTTCGGACCATGGCGCGACATGCAAGGCGAACCGCTCACGCCGCTTACATCCAATGAAATCGTCCTTAACCAATGGGCGGCCGAAGACTTGGCGGCCCAAGGAACACTCGTTAAACCGGGCGACGCGATCACGCTCACCTTCTTTGAACCCGAAAGCACGCACGGCGAAACGGCCGAGCGCGAGGCGTCGTTTACGCTCCGCGGCATCGTTCCCATGGACTGGCCCGCGCTCGATAAAACCCTCACGCCAGAACTGCAAGGGATCACCGATCAGGATTCGCTGGCGAATTGGGATCCGCCGTTCCCCTATTTTCCCGAGCGCGTCCGTAGCGCCAAGCCTAACGATCAAGACGAGCGTTATTGGGACGATTTTCGCGCGACGCCAAAAGCGTTTGTCTCGTTCGAGACGGGACAAAAACTTTGGAGCAGCCGATTCGGCCGCGTCACCGCGCTCCGCTTCGCCGCGAAAGAAACCGATACTCGGGAGTCGCTCGAACAAACATTGCTCGCGCAACTTCCGCCCGAGGCGTTTGGCTTCGTCTGGCAGCCAGTCAAGCGGTTGGGGTTGGCCGCCTCGTCGGGAACGACGCCGTTTGACGGATTATTTTTAGCGTTCAGCATGTTCCTGATCGTCTCGGCGCTGCTACTGGTCAGTTTGCTCTTCAAGCTCGGCATCGAACGCCGCGCGCGCGAGTTGGGGATCGAACTCGCCTGCGGCTTCACCGAACAACGCTTGCGCACCCAATGTTTGGGCGAGGCGTTCGTCGTGGCCTTGTCCGGCGCGGTCGTCGGCGCGGTCGTCGGCGTATTGTTTGCCATGCTGATGATCCACGGCCTGCGCACCTGGTGGGTGGCGGCTGTGGTGACGCCGTTTTTGCAGTTGCATTTCACGCCTCGCGCGATCGCGTTGGGAATCGTCATCACATTGGCGGTTGCGCTCTTAACGATCTTTTTCGCGTTGCGGCGATTAACCCGCGTTGGCGCGCGGCAGTTGTTAGCCGGGCAGGCCAATCCTCCCCGCTTGGCCGACGATGCCAATCGCGGCCGCGGTTGGTGGTGGGCCGCGCTGACGGCGGTCGCCGCGATCGGCGTTGTTGCCTTTGGCTCGCGGCTTTCCGGTGAAGCCCAGGCCGGCGCCTTTTTTGGCTCAGGCGCGCTCTTGCTCACTGCCGCGTTATTGGCTGTGCGTGAAAGGCTGCATGCAGTCGGCCGCACCGGCGAAAACGCCACCAGCGGATTGCAATCCCTCGCTTGGAGCAACGCCGCCCGCGCGCCGGGGAGAAGCGTGCTGACGATCGCGCTCTTGGCGACGGCCGTCTTTTTGATCGTGGCGATCAGCGCATTCCGCTTGCAGCCTCCTCCCAGCGGCCGCGATCCAAACGCCGGCGACGGTGGTTTTGCCATCTGGGCCGAAAGCGATCTGCCGCTCTATCCCGACTTGGCAGACGCCGCCGCGCGGCAAGAGAAGCTCGGCTTCGCCGCTCAACCGCCAACGCAACCGCCGCCGCAACAACCGTTGTCCGATTGGTCGGATGCGGAGAAGGCGGAGTTCTTTGCATCGCGGGCGACGATCATTCCCTGCCGCGTGCAAAGCGGCGAAGACGCCAGTTGCCTGAACCTCTACAAACCGCGTCGTCCCCGGATGATCGGCATCAGCCCGCGGTTGATTGATCGCGGTGGTTTTACCTGGGCCGCGCTGCCGGGCGATTTGAGCGCGGCGGAGAAAGAATCTCCGTGGCGAGTCCTGGAGCGGAATTGGCCGAACAACAGCATGACCGATAGTGAACAAGAACCAGTTCCGATCATCCTCGATCAAAACACGGCACTTTACAGTTTGCAGCTTTACAAAGGCGTGGGACAATACTTCACACTCGAAAACGATACGGGGGGAAAGCAAGTATACGTCGTCGCCGGGCTGCTCAAGAACAGCATCTTTCAAGGGGACATGCTCATCAGCGAGGCAAGTTTTCGCCGTCTCTTTCCAAGCGTCAGCGGGTACCGCTTGTTCTTGATCGCGCCGGGCGAAGGAGACGAAGCGAATAAAGTGGCGGCGTCGTTTGAAGAAACGCTCAGCGATTTCGGCTTTCTCACCGAGCCGACGCGCGACCGGCTCGTCAACTTCATGGCCGTGCAGAATACATACTTGAGCACATTTCAAAGCCTCGGTGGTTTGGGATTGTTGCTCGGAACCATCGGGCTGGCCGTTGCGCAGCTTCGTGGTGCGTTCGAGCGTCGCGGCGAATTGGCCCTCATGCAGGCGATCGGCTTTTCGCGCGCAACATTGGGGCAATTGCTGTTGCGCGAAAATCTGGTCCTGCTCCTGGCCGGCCTGGTGATCGGCGCGCTGGCGGCGTTGGTGGCCATCGGTCCGAATCTCCTCCGCGGCGACGCGGGCATCCCCTGGCTCACGCTCGGCCTGATTCTCGGCCTAGTCGTCGTGCTGGCCCTCCTCACCGGCCTCCTCGCCACCCGCGCCGCGTTGCGCGCGCCGGTTGTGACGACGTTGCGGGGAGAGGGGGGGTAGGAAACGATGAACGATGAGTGCGGAGTGCGAAAGAGGTGATGCTAGCAAGCAACAGCTTCACTTTGCAATTTCCAATTTCCACTTTTCACTCTCGCCAGCATACCACGCCCTTCGCTGGCGCTCATGGCGTGCCACTCAGCCGCGCTCCGCTGTGCGTCGCGGCTAACCAAATCCCCTGCTCCCCCTCTCCCCTCTGCTAGCATCCACTGCTCTTGCCTCCCGCTTTCGCCCGCATTACGCTTGGCGGCCGAAATTTTCTCCATTCACACCTCCGCCCCGCGCGGAACGGGAGTTTTGTGAGCATGGTCATCCGCCCCTATCTGCGAATCCGCCTGCCGCGCTGGCTGCCGGCTTGCCAAGCGTTGATCGCCATCGCGTTCTGCTTGGCGTTTTCCACGCCGGCTTTCGGCGATGAAATGCCCAACTGGATTTGGTCTTCCGCCCAGGAGAACGAAATCCCTGTCGGCGCGTGCTATTTCCGCAAGACGTTCGACGTCGCCTTGCCCGAAACCGCCGATATCCAGATCACCGCCGATGACGCCTACGAATTGTTCGTCAACGGCCGTTCGGTCGGAACGGGCGAAAAGTGGCAAAAGCTGGACTCCTTCGACATTACCAAATATCTCGTTAAAGGACGCAACTGCGTCGCCGTGAAGGTCAATAACGCCGTCTCGCCCGATGCCGGCCTCGTCGCCCAAGTCTTCATCAAAGAACAAGGAAGTACCCACGTCGCCTATCAATCGGGCAATGATTGGAAGACCTCGCTGAAGGAATTGCCGCAATGGAACAAAGCCGCCTGCGATGACCGCCAATGGCTCGCCGCGCGCGTCATCGGCGAATTCGGCAAGACCAAACCGTGGTTCGACGAGGTCCAGCTCGCCGGCGGCGGCATGGCCAGCCGCTTCAAAACCTTGCCCGAGTTTTCCGTCGAGCAAGTCCTCTCGGGCGAGCAAACCGGCTCGGTGATCGCGCTGGCGTTTAACGAGTTCGGCGAAATCCTCGCCTCGCGCGAAGGAGGCCCGCTGCTGTTGATCAAAGACGCCGACCACAACGGTAAACCCGAAACGACCACCGTCTATTGCGATCAAGTCCAAAGCTGCCAAGGCATCTTGCCCCTCAATGGCCAGGTGCTGGTGATCGGCGGCGGGCCGAACGGCGCTGGCTTGTATCGCCTAGGCGACGAAGACGGCGACGGTAAAGCCGAAAAGGTTGAGTCGCTCCTCAAATTCAAAGGAGAGATGGGCGAACATGGTCCGCACGCGATCACGCTCGGTCCCGATGGGCTGATCTATATCTCGGTGGGGAACCACACCTCGGCCGAACGCGCCGCCGATCCGACCAGTCCTTATCGTAATTACTACGAAGGCGATCTATTTCTCCCTAAATACGAAGATCCGCGCGGGCATGGAGTGGGGATCAAAGCTCCCGGCGGGCATGTATTGCGGACCGATGCCGACGGCAGCTTCTTGGAAATGTACGCCGGCGGGCTGCGCAACGCGTATGACCTGACGTTCAATAGTCGCGGCGACTTGCTCACCTACGACAGCGACATGGAGTGGGACGTCGGCACTCCCTGGTATCGCCCGACGCGCGTGCTGCACGTCCTCGGCGGCGGCGAATTCGGCTGGCGGAGCGGCTGGTCGGTCTGGCCCGATTATCACTTTGACAGCCTTCCCGCCGTGGCCGAAACGGGCCGCGGTTCCCCCACCGGCATGACCGTTTACAACCATGTGATGTACCCGCGGCGCTATCACGACGCCGTCTTTCTTGGCGATTGGGCGCGGGGACGAATCGTTTGTTTACGGCTCAAGCCCCATCAAGGGAGTTACCAGATCGAAGGCGAAACGTTTGTTGAAGGCCGCCCGTTGAACATCACCGATGTCGCGGTCGGACCCGATGGCTGGCTCTATTTTTGCACCGGTGGCCGCGCGACCGATGGCGGCGTTTATCGCGTCGTTTGGAGCGGCAAGGTTCCTCCCGCGATGACCGATGTCGGCACTGGTCTCGAAGCCGCGCTGCGGCAGCCCCAGTTCGACAGCGCCTTCGCGCGGCAGCGCTGCGCGATCATCCGCCAGCAACTCGGGGCGAAGTGGGATCAAGACTTGCCCAAAATCGCCGCCAATCCGGCCACAAAGTTGGAGTTTCGCATTCGCGCGTTGGACCTGATGCAACTGCTCGGACCGTTTCCGACCCCCGCGCTGTTGGCCAAATTGGCCAACGACCCTAGCGAACAACTCCGCGTCAAAGCGGCCTATCTGCTGGGGATTCATGCCGATGAAACCACGTCGGTCCGGTTGCAGCGTTTGCTCCGTGACACCGATCCGCACGTCCAGCGCACCGCCTGCGAGGCGCTGGTCCGCGCGAATTTGACCGTGCCGGTCAAAGACTTGCTGCCGCTGTTGAACTCCCCTTCGCCGCAAGTCGCCTGGGCCGCCACGCGCGTGCTGGAAACATTGCCGCAAGACCAATGGCGTGACACGCTCCTCCGCCATGCCACGCCTCGTGTTTACCTGCAAGGGGCGCTCGCGCTCCTCCGCGTTGACGGCACCAAAGACAACTGCCGCGCGGTCCTCGAACGAAACTTGGCGCTTCTTCAGGGCTTTTTGAACGATCCCGATTTTCTCGCCTTGTTGCGGCTCAGCGAAGTCGCCCTCGCCCGCGGACCCCTCACCAGCGAAGACCTGCCCGGGTTGCGGATCAAGCTGACCGACGAATACCCGACCAAAGATGTCCGGATGAACCGCGAGCTGGTTCGCTTGTTGGCGTATCTCCGCGAGCCGCGCGCGACCGAACTCTTTTTGGAACAGCTCCGCGGCACCGCGGCCAACGAGGAAAAGCTGCACATCGCGCTGCACGCCCGCTATCTCACCGATTGGACCACCGCGCAAAAGCTGGAACTGCTCGGCTACTTCGAATCGGCACGCGCGCTCGAAGGAGGCCATAGTTACGCCGGCTATATCGAAAACGTCTCGCGCGACTTCTTCTTGAGCCTGACCGAAGCCGAGCGGGCGCTCGTACTCAACGAAGGAACCAAATGGCCCTCCAGCGCGCTTTCGGTCTTGGCCAAGTTGCCGGCCAAACTTCTTCCCGCGACCCGCGACCAGATCATCGTTCTCGACCGCCGTTTGCCCGGCGTGGCGGGGGAAGCGGCTAAGAAGCTCGGCGTGGGGATTGTGGCCGTGCTCGGTCGCGCTGGCGATGCCGAATCGTTGGCCTACCTGCGCGAAGCTTACCAGCGAGACCCGCTCCGCCGCGGCTATGTGGCGATGGCCCTCGCGCAGCAGCCCGATGGCGACAACTGGCCGATTCTCGTCCAATCGCTTAGCGTGGTCGAAGGGATCTTTGCCCAGGAAGTCCTCACGCGGCTGGCGACCGTCGATCGCAAACCGACGCAGCCCGAACCGATCCGCCAGGCGATTCTCCGCGGCCTGAAACTGGGCGACGCGGGGGGCCGGCCCGCGGTGAACCTGCTCGAAAAATGGGCCGGCCAAAAGCAAGGCAAGTCGGGCGACGCGGTCATGACTACGTTGGCCCTCTGGCAAAAGTGGTTCGTCGCGAATTATCCCAACGAGCCGGAGCCGACGCTGCCGGTCGATGACCTGCAAGCCAAGTGGACTTATGACGAGCTACTTACCTTCCTGAGCGGCACGGAAGCGGCCAAGGCCGATCCCGAGCGCGGCGCGGCGATCTTCGCCAAGGCCCAATGCGCCAACTGCCATCGCTATGGCGACGTGGGCGAAGGGCTGGGACCTGACTTAAGCGCGGTCAGCCGCCGCTTTCACAAGAAGGAAGTCCTCGAGGCGATCCTCTCTCCCTCGCAGGTCATATCCGATCAATACGCCGGCAAAACGGCCCAACTGACCGACGGCCGCACCATCACCGGGCTAGCGGTGCCGCAGGCCGACGGCTCGCTGGTGATGCTCACCAACACCGGCCAAAAAGTCGCGGTCTCCAAGGCGGAACTCGACACGCTCACCCCGAGCAAACACTCGGTCATGCCCGAGGGTTTGCTCAACACGCTCACGCTGGAAGAGATCGCGGAGCTGTTCGCGTATCTGCAACAACCGCCGCGGAGCAATTTGAGCAGTAGGCGGGCGACTGTGCCGATCAAGTAGCGGCGGCTTCCAGCCGCCGTGGGACGTGTTGGTCGGGTGTCAGGGATCGGGTGAAGGACATATTTCAATCCGTCAATCAGAGGTGGACAATGTGTGCCACTGACATCTTGCCGGTGTCGTATTCTTGCCTTTAGCTCCGAACGAGCGAAATAGTGTAGCCAGGCGGCGCAAGTCCAGGGTTTTGAAGCTAGCAATTGAACAAGTCACAATCGCAACGAACTTGATAATCCTTCCGGCTCGCTCCGCCTTGCGGGGAGGGCTGGGGAGGGGGTTGAATCGGCTAACATGGACCGCAATCAAGAACAACGCGATTTTGCCCGGTGGCAAAGGCGTATGGTGCCCGGCGCACTGCGTGGTTGAGTCGCGCGGATTTCGTCTGCTCCGGGTTTGGAATCAGACCTTGGATGACAATTTTGAGGCGGTGGTAGAGGAGATTCGGCGAGCGTTGAGAAGTTGACGAATGCCCCCTCCCCAACCCTCCTCGCAAGGGGGAGGGAGCCAAACGGAATTTCAAAGAGAGGGAGAGACCCAACAGGTTTTCAAAGTTGGAGGAGGCTCTCACCCCCTTACCCCAACAACTCCGTCAACACCCGCCCTTCCGTCAACCTTAACGGCCGATTCAAGCGGTCGCGCAATTCCGTTTCCGGCGGCACACCAAGGTGCCGCCACATCGTGGCCAGAATGTCGGCCGGGCTGATCGGGTGTTCGAGGACTTCGGAGCCTTTGTTGTCGCTCGCGCCGTGAACGTAACCACCGCGCGTGCCGCCGCCGGCGAGGACGGTCGTATAGACGTTGGGCCAATGGTCGCGGCCGTTGTCTTTGTTGATCGTCGGCGTTCGCCCGAACTCGCCTGTGTTGACGACCAGGGTGTCATCCAACAGGCCGCGCTCGCCCAAGTCGCCGACCAACGCGGCAAACGCCTGATCCATCGGCGGGACGATCTGCTTGTACCGCGCGGTCAAATTGCCGTGCGTGTCCCACTCTTGGTTGAAACTGTTGTACGCCACGTACTGCACGCCCGCCTCGATCAGCCGCCGCGCCAATAACAGCGATTGACCAAACTTCGTCCGCCCGTAGCGGTCGCGAGTCGCTGCCGACTCTTGGCTTAAATCGAGCGCCTTGCGGACCGCCCCATCGACCAGCAAGTCGAACGCGCTCTGTCGCAGGCCGTCGTATTGCTTGACCAAATCGCGCTCCAACAACCGCGCCGCCGAATCGAGTTCCCCCAGCAACCCCAACCGCGACGAGAGCCGCTCCACGCTCAACCCCTCGACGGGGGCCAACGACAACGGCCGATACTCCTTGGCCGCCGGATTTCCTTCGAGCAAAAACGGATTGTACACGCCCCCCAAAAATCCGCCGTATTGGCCGGGCATGCGGTTCGACGGGCCGGGGATGCTCAGCCAGTTCGGCAGCGACACGCTCCGCGGCACGCTGGTGGGGCCGCGATGCAGATAGTTCAGCACCGCGCCGGGACCGGGAAAATCTTCGCCATGCGCCTCGCGATCGGCGTC
>Ga0163144_10005242_pt1 | contig 28854 bp, 28 predicted proteins | sample OliLak19BULKMAT1_FD_123175 | JGI IMG/M metagenome (GOLD analysis project Ga0163144, IMG submission 123175) | Freshwater microbial mat bacterial communities from Lake Vanda, McMurdo Dry Valleys, Antarctica - Oligotrophic Lake LV.19.BULKMAT1 | ecosystem: Environmental > Aquatic > Freshwater >...
AGGAGCACACCCTGACCCACCCACCGGCGACACCAGGAAGACGGCGTCGTGAAGGAAAATCTGCGCCACTCACGGAAATCGTCGGCACTGCCGATAAGCGGAGCGAGGGGCGGGAGGCGTGTGCTCATGCGAAGTGCCAAGACGATGCGCAAGCGTTCGACCGGCTGCTCGTAGCCGTTGAGCCTCATGTTCTCCGCCTTTACGACCATCGGCATGACTAGCTCAGAACGAGGCCACGCGTGACGACGCTTTCCCGGCTCGGCGAGCTCCTGGTCCGGCGCGGCCAGCTCGAACAGTCCCATCTCGAGCGCGCCATGACCGAGCAGCGCACCCATGGCGGGGCGCTCGCGAGCCATCTGGTCAAGCTCGGCTACATCAACGAGGACGCCCTCCTCTCCTATCTCCAGAAGGAGTACCGCCTCCCGGTCGTCGACCCGTCGAACCTCGACATCCCGCCCGAGGTGCTCGGCCTGATGCCGCCCGCGATGGCGCAGAAGCATCACCTGATTCCCGTGAATCTGGTGCGCTCGACGCTGACCATCGCCATGGCCGACCCGTCGAACCTCATTGCCATCAACGAGGTCAAGTTCCTGACGGGCTACGACGTGAAGATCGCCGTCGCCGGCGCAACGGCCATCCAGCGCGCGCTCGACCGCTACTACGACGCCGCCGCCAACTACGATCAGATGCTGAACGAGCTGGGCGAGAACGGCGACGTCCAGCTCGTCCAGGGCGAGGAAGAGGTCAGTCTCCAGGACCTCGAGCGCGCCACCGAAGAAGCGCCGGTCGTGCGGCTCGTGAACGCGCTCCTCACCGACGCGATCAAGAAGCGCGCGAGTGACGTGCACGTCGAGCCCTACGAAAAGATGCTGCGGGTGCGGTTCCGCATGGACGGCGTGCTCTACGAGATCATGCAGCCGCCGGTGAAGCTGAAGAACGCCATCACCTCGCGCATCAAGGTCATGGCGTCGCTCGACATCGCCGAACGCCGCATGCCGCAAGACGGCCGCATCAAGCTGAAGCTCGGCAACAACCGCGAGATGGATTTTCGCGTGTCGGTGATGCCGACGATCTTCGGCGAAAAGGTCGTGCTCCGCTTGCTCGACAAGTCCAATCTCCAGCTCGACATGACCAAGCTCGGGTTCGAGGAGAAGGCGCTCGCCGACTTCAAGGAATCGATCTACCGGCCGCACGGCATGGTGCTGGTCACGGGACCGACCGGTTCCGGCAAGACGACCACGCTGTACTCGGCGCTCGCCGAGCTCAACAAGACCGCGTCGAACATCTCGACCGCCGAGGATCCCGTCGAGTTCAACCTGGTCGGTATCAACCAGGTGCAGATGCACGAGGACATCGGCCTCACGTTCGCGGCCGCGCTGCGATCGTTCCTGCGCCAGGATCCGGACATCATCATGGTCGGTGAGATCCGCGACTTCGAGACCGCCGAGATCGGCGTCAAAGCCGCGCTGACCGGCCACTTGGTGCTCTCGACCCTCCACACCAACGACGCGCCCTCGACGATCAATCGGCTGCTCAACATGGGCGTCGAGCCGTTCCTCGTCGCGTCGTCGATCAACCTCATCATGGCGCAGCGTCTCGTGCGCGTGATCTGCAACAGCTGCAAGGAAGAGTCGCCGATGATGCCGGAAGCGCTGATCGACATCGGCTTCTCCCCCGAGATCGCACAGGACGTGATTTGCTATCACGGCGTCGGCTGCGGGAACTGCAACGGCACGGGCTACAAGGGCCGGCTCGCGCTGTACGAAGTGATGCCCATGGCCGACGCGATTCGCGAGGCCGTGCTCGCCGGCGCGTCGACGGCCGAGGTGAAACGCACGGCCATCAACTCCGGGATGTGCACCCTCCGACGGAGCGGCATCAACAAGATCGCCGAAGGCGTGACGACCGTCGAAGAAGTGCTGCGCATCACCATGCCCGACTCGCACTCGGGCTGAGCGTCACGACGCTAACTGCCCGTCGCAGCACGGCGGGAGGCCGGCGACGCGGTTGCGACGGTGCCGTGCACCGATGCTCCGCCGCGGCATGTCACTTGCTCCCTGCAATAGCTCGCGGAGGACCGTGCCCATGGTGAACATCCAAGACTTTCTTCAACTGATGCTCGAAGCGGGCGCGTCCGATCTGCACGTGACGCAGGACAGCCCGCCCCTCATCCGGGTGCACGGCGAGCTCCGGCCGCTGTCGTATCCGCCGCTCACGGCGACCGACACGCGCCAGCTCTGCTACAGCATCCTCACCGAGTCGCAGAAGAAGAAGTTCGAGGAAGAGAGCGAGCTCGACTTCTCGTTCGCCGCCAAGGGCGTCTGCCGCTTCCGCGGCAACTTGTACAACCAGAAGGGCGCCGTCGGCGGCGCCTTCCGCGCCATTCCCTACGAGATTCCGGCGCTCGAGAAGCTCGGACTGCCACGCTCGGTCATGGAGATGGCGAGCCTGCCGCGTGGCCTGGTGCTGGTGACCGGGCCGACCGGCTCCGGCAAGTCGACCACGCTCGCCGCCATCATCGACAAGATCAACACGACGCGCCCCGAGCACATCATCACCGTCGAAGACCCGATCGAGTTCGTCCACAACCACAAGCGCGCGATGATCAATCAGCGCGAGGTCTTCGCCGACACGCACGGCTTCGCGCCCGCGTTGAAGCACGTGCTCCGGCAGGATCCCGACATCGTGCTGATCGGCGAAATGCGCGACCTCGAGACCATCGAGGCAGCGCTCGTCGTGGCGGAGACGGGTCACTTGGTCTTCTCGACCCTGCACACCAACTGCGCCGTGCAGACCATCAACCGCGTCATCGACGTCTTCCCGCCGCACCAGCAAGAGCAGGTGCGCGCGCAGCTCTCGCTCGTGCTCCACGGCGTCATCTCGCAGCAGCTCCTGCCGCGCGCCGACGGCCGCGGCCGCTGCCTCGCCGCCGAGATCATGCTGCCGAACGCCGCCATCCGGAACCTCATCCGCGAAGCCAAGGTCCACCAGATCTACTCGCAGATGCAGGTCGGTCAGCAGAAGTTCGGCATGCAGACCATGAGCCAAGCGCTCCTCGACCTGCACCAGCGCCGACTCGTCACCACCGAAGAGGCCATCGGCCACGCGACCGAGCCGGAAGAGCTCAAGAACATGATCGGCGAGAAGGCCGGAATCGTCGACAGCAAAGTGCGTCCGATGGCGCGGCACTAGAGGAGAATCACCATGCCAATGTTCAAATGGGTCGGGGTCGGGCCGAACGGCGAGACCATGCGCGGCGAGATGGAGGCGATGACCCGCCAAGCGGTCATCACCCGTCTCCGCACGCAGCGCATCAATCCTCAGCCCGAGAAGATCAAAGAAAAGGGCAAGGGCTTCGATCGCGAGATCAACATCCCTTCGTTCGGCTCGCCGGTGAAGCAGCACGACATCGTGATCTTCACGCGCCAGTTCGCGACCATGATCGACGCCGGTCTGCCGCTGGTGCAGTGCCTCGACATCCTGTCGCAGCAATCCGACAGCAAGGTCCTCTGCAAGACCATCAAAGCGGTCAAGGAAGAGGTCGAGGCCGGCTCGACCTTCGCCGCCGCGCTGAAGAAGCACCCCAAGGTCTTCTCCGATCTCTACGCGAACATGGTCGCGGCCGGTGAAGTCGGCGGTATTCTCGACACGATCTTGAATCGGCTCGCGTCGTACATGGAAAAGATCGTCCGCCTGAAGAGCAAGATCAAAGGCGCGATGATCTATCCGGCGTGCATCGTCTCGGCCGCCGTCCTGGTGACCGGCATCCTGCTCGTTTACGTCATCCCGGTCTTCGCCGAACTCTTCAACAGCTTCGGCCAGGCCCTGCCCGCACCGACCCAGTTCGTCATCAATCTCTCGAACTTCACCATCAACAACTTCTGGCTGATCGTCGGCGGCATCATCGGGACGATCGCCGCCTTCGTCTACACCTCGCGCACCGACAAAGGCCGCTACTACCTCGACAAGATCGGCCTCCGCGTGCCCGTCTTCGGCGATCTGATCCGGAAGACGGCGATCGCTCGCTTCGCCCGAACGCTCGGCACGCTGGTGTCGTCGGGTGTGCCCATTCTCGACGCGCTCACCATCACCGGCCGGACCGCCGGCAACAAGATCATCGAAGAAGCGATCTACGCAACGCGCGCCAGCATCAGCGAAGGCAAGACGATCGCCGAGCCGCTGATCGAGAGCAAAGTGTTTCCGCCGATGGTCTGTCACATGATCGCGGTCGGCGAGACCACCGGCGCGCTCGATCAGATGCTGCAGAAGATCGCCGACTTCTACGAAGACGAAGTCGACAACGCCGTCAACAACCTGACCGCCTTGATGGAGCCGATGACCATCCTGCTGCTCGGCGGCCTGATCGGCGGCCTGGTCGTCTCGATGTACCTCCCGATCTTCAAGCTCGGCTCGGTTCTCAGCTGAGATGGGGGCCGTCGCCGCGGAGGAGGGCCGGGTAGGCTCGGGGGGAGCGGTGCGTCCGGCCATCGACTACCGGTCGGGATCCCAGCACCCCGGCGCGCACGAAGCCGCGCTGCGACACCGGCTCGGCTGGTTCCTGCTCGTCCGCACCGCGCTCGTGACGCTGTTCCTGGTCGTGGCCGCCTGGGTCTACGGCCCGCAAAAAATGTCGGGGCCCGATCCGCGCCTCGGCCTGATCGCCGTCGGCTACGGCGTGACGGCGATCTCGGCGATGGTGCTGCCGCGCATGCGCCGCCTCACGATGTTCGCCGGCGTGCAGGTTGCCGTCGATCTCGTGCTGGTGTCGCTCGTGATCCTCGCGACCGGCGGCCTCGTGAGCCCGCTCGCCGTTCTCTACAACGTCGTCATTCTCAACACCGCGCTGCTCGGCCTCGGCCGCGGCATCACCGCGACGGCCGGCGCCGCCGCAATCATCTACGGCACGCTCATGGCCGCGCTCGTGAGCAGCGCGCCGGGTGAGATGGCCCTCGCGCCGCACGCGGTCAGCCACACCACCATCATTCTCTCCTTCTTCGCGATCGCGGGCCTCGCCCGCTATCTGACGGTGCAGCTCGCCGCGGCCGAGGGCATGCTGGCCGCGCGGCAAGAGGATCTCGGACGGATCGAGGTCCTGCAGCAGCTGGTCGCGAACGCCGTCGACAACGGCCTCGTCGTGACCGACGGCAGCGGGCGCGTGATCTCCGCCAACCCGACGGCCGCCGAGATCCTCGGCCTCCCGAACGGCGGCGCGGGCCCGACGCTCGACTCGCTGCTCCCCGGGGCCGGCGCCCTCGAGCCCGACCGCGAAGCGAGCGATCTGGCAATCAGCGACGGCGGCGACAGCCAACGCCAGCTCCGCGTCAAGGTCGGCACGGTGACGGACACGTTCCATCACGCGATCGGCCGGATCTACGTCATCCAGGACGTCACCACCGTCCGCGACCTCGAAGCGCGTCTCCGCGAGCAGGAACAGCTCGAAGCCTACGCCGACACGGTGCGGACCCGCAGTGAAAGCGCCCTCACCATCTTCGAAGGGCTGGTCGGCGAGAGCGAGCCCATGCGGCGCGTGTTCAGCCTCGTCGAGAAGGTCGCGCCGAGCGACTCGACCGTGCTCATCACTGGCGAGAGCGGCACCGGCAAGGAGCTCGTCGCGCGCGCGATCCACAACCGGAGCCAGCGCGCCGGACGCGATTTCGTGCCCGTCAACTGCGGTGCCATCCCCGATACGCTGATCGAGAGCGAGCTGTTCGGGCACGTCCGTGGGGCCTTCACCGGGGCCATCGCGGACCGTCCGGGCCTGTTCCGCCAAGCGCACCGCGGCACCATCTTCCTCGACGAGATCGGCGAGCTGCCGCTCGCGATGCAGGTGCGTTTGCTGCGCGTGTTGCAAGATCGGCAGATCGTCCCCGTCGGGGGCACCGCGGCGATCAACGTCGACGTGCGGGTCGTCGCCGCAACCAATCGCGATCTCGAGCGCCAGGTCGCCGAGGGCAAGTTCCGCGAGGACCTCTATTACCGTCTGAACGTCATCCGCATCGAGACGCCGTCGCTGCGCGCCCGCCCGGAGGACATTCCGCTCGTGCTGGTGCACCTGCTGCGAAGTTGCTCCGAGCGCCACGGCAAGACCGTCGAGCGCGTGTCGCCGCGGACGCTCCGGACGCTCTGCAACTACAGCTACCCCGGCAACGTCCGCGAGCTCGAGAACATCATCGATCACGCGATCACGCTCTGCGAGGGCGACGCGCTGACCGAACAGGATCTGCCCGCGCATTTGCTGGCGCAGCACGACGCCCCTACGGCCCCCGAGCCCGAGACCCCCGCCGCTCCGGTCTTCACCGAAGGCTGCAACCTCGACGACCAGCTCGCCACCTATGAGAAGGACATGCTGCTCGCCGCGCTCGAACGGGCCGGCGGCGTGCGGAAGCGAGCGGCGGAGCTGCTCGGCATCAAGTATCGCAGCCTTCGCCATCGGCTTTCGAAGTACGGCCTCGCCGCCGGCGACGACGACGACTTCGACCTCGGACCGGGCGCGCTCCACTAGTGACGCGAGGGAATCTCTCCCCTCGCTCCATCGGGCAAAGCCCGACGGAGCCTCACTCCCCGGCTCGCTCGCGCTCGGCCCGCCCGCTCGCGCGGGAGATCGAGTCGTGGAGCGCCAGCACCCCCCTCTCACACGATGGCGCGTCGGCTACGCGCGTTGCCCGCCGCACGTCTGCGCGGGCCTCCGGCGCCCTCCTGCCCTTTCTCGGCGGGACTTTCCTTGTCGCGTCGGCTGCGCGCGATGCTGTCGCCGACCCGATCAGCGACGTCTTTGTGACGGTCAAGAAATGTCACCGTCAAGGAATTCGACGGTTTTTGACGGCGCAGGCGCGCGGACGCAATGCGGTCTCGTACACGAAGCGTCGCCGCGTACGCGCAAGCGTGTCGGCAGTGCGGAACCTGCGCACGGACGAAATCCGCGTTCCTATTGGATGTCTCGCAGCGGCGGGCAGCACGCGTCGGAGCCAACGAGGAGCCTGGCACCAGGCTTGCTCCTCGACCAATCCAACAAATCGATTTCGGGACGATCAACGGCCCGAGACACTAGGAGGCAGGACAATGAGCAAGAACAAGCAGTCAGGTTTCACGCTGATCGAACTTCTGGTCGTCGTCGCGATCATCGGTATCTTGGCCGCGATCGCCATCCCGCAGTTTGCCGCGTATCGCGCCCGAGGCTTCGACGCCCGTGCCCAGAGCGATTGTCGGAACGCTGCGACCGCAGAGGAAGCGTACTTCGTCGACAACGCGACGTACTCGACCACCCCGACCGACCTCCCCGGTTTCGCGCAGTCGGATGACGTGACCGTCACGATCGCCCCCGGCAACGGCACCATCGCCGACTCCTTCGCGGTCACCTGCACCTCGCCGTTGGGCTCGGGTCTCAGTTGCACCTGGACCAGCGATCCGGCGGTCAACACGCCGAACATGGTGTGTAGCTAATCCTGATCTGAACCAGTGCTGCACCGAGCGCGGGTGGGCCTCACGGCCTCCCGCGCTCGTTTCATTTCGGGGAGCAGAAGCCGCCCTCGTCCTCTGCTAGATTGCTCGTCGCATGGAACTCATGACGCTCGCGTTCGTCTTCGCCTACGGGGCGATCATCGGGAGCTTCCTGAACGTCTGCATCGCGCGGCTTCCCGATGGGCGTTCGGTGGTCCGGCCCGCGTCGCATTGTCCGCAGTGCCAGAGCTTCCTCGCCTGGTACGACAACATCCCGATCCTGAGCTACCTGGTGCTGGCCGGCCGCTGCCGCACCTGCCGGGTCGGCATCTCGGCGGTCTACCCCGCGGTCGAGGTGCTGACCGGCGCGCTCGCCGTCGCCCTCTTCCTCCGACTCGGCCCGACGCTCGCGTTCGCCGGCTACTTCGTCTTCGCGGCGGCGCTCGTGGTCATCACCTTCATCGACCTCGACCACCAGATCATCCCCGACGTGATCAGCCTGCCGGGCATCGTGGTCGGGCTCGCGTTCTCGCTGGTGTCGCCGCTGGTGACGCCGATCGACGCCGCCCTCGGCGTGCTCGCGGGCGGCGGCATCCTGTTGCTCGTCGCGTGGATCTACAAGACGTTTCGCGGCATCGAAGGCATGGGCGGCGGCGACGTGAAACTGCTCGCGATGATCGGCGCCTTCCTCGGCTGGCAGAGCATCTTCGTCACGCTCTTCGTCGGCTCGGTGATCGGCTCGATCATCGGTGTCGGCCTCATGGTGAAGGAAGGCGCCGACGCGAAGCTCGCGATCCCCTTCGGCCCGTTCCTCGCGGGCGGCGCGCTGGTCTACCTCTTCTGGGGCGACCGCATTCTCGCTTTTTATTTTGGCAGCTGACGCGGCGACGCGTTACGAACCGCTGCCGTCCCACGCGTCGCCGCGCTCGGCCAGGCGCTCGAAGCGCTCGCCGCCGTCGCGCTGCGGGCCGCGGTACCGATAGACGGGGCGATCGGGGTAGCGGCGAGCGAGCGCCGCATCGTCCGCGCCGCCGAGCTCGCGCGCCCAGATGATCGGACCGTCGAGCGTCGGCGCGTTGAGGTACAGGTACGGCGCGTACTGCAGCATGCCGCGCCGATCGCGAGCGAGCTCGGCGGCACAGCGCGACGACACCGTGCCGTCGTCGGGCAGGCGCAGCATCGCGTCGGGTGACGCTCCCTGGGCGCGCTTGCCGGGCGTCGCGCCGGCCAGCGCCGCGTCGAGACGGGCGCGGAAGTCCGGACCGGGCACGGTCGTGGCGATCGCTTCGGTCAGCCGACACGCGTCGGCGCGCTTGTAGAGGGCGCTGGTCTGGGTCATCGGCACGCCCGCCGCCCAGAGCCGGACGATGAGGCGCGAGCCGAGACCGTCGGGAACGAGCACGACGGCGCGCGCGAGGCCGGCGCGCTGCGCGTCCTCCTCGGGATGGAGCGCGATCGCGGAGCCGATCGTCCGGTGCGACCAGAGCCGATTGGGCGCCAGCGTGCCGACGGCGAGCACGGCAGTCAGCAGCACCACGACGAGGGCCGCGTCGCCAAGCGCGAGCCGCGCCGACCCGAGCGGGCGTCGCAGATCGGCGAGGCCGATGATGCCCGCCGCAATCAGGACGAGCAGCGGCGGCACCGCCGAGAAGAGCAGGCGCGGGCCGAAGAGCGTGTCGCGGTGGAAATAGAAGAAGAGCGCACCCACGAGGGCCAGGACGTAGCCGGCGCTGACGCGGGCACCACGGCCGAGCATCCAGCAGCCGATCGCGGCGAGCACGGTCACGGGAATCGGCCACTCGAGCAGGTAGACGTCGAGCTGATGGCCGTCGATGGCGGTGAGGCCGATCGCGCGCAGGGCGGTCAGCGTCGCACCCCACGGCACGTCCTGGTCGAGCCCGAGCAGCGTGCCCTGGACGACCGAATACGTGAACGTCGTGGCGCTGCCGGTCGTGGCGAGATTGTAGGCGAGCGTCGGCGCGAGCGTGACGACGCCGGCTGCCGCGACGGCGAGCGCGACGCCGAGTGCGCGCCGGTGCAGCAGGCCGGCGCCGACGGCCCCGCTGCCGAGGGCCGCGAGCAGCACACCGTCGAGTGGACGGAGCCCGAGCGTCAGGCCGACCGCGGCCCCGAGCACCGCGCCCGCCCGGACGCTGCCAGCAGCGACCGGTCCGAGCGCGGCGAGCCCGGCCGCGACGGCGAGCGCGGTCGGCAGATGATTCATGGCGCTCGCGTCGATGGCCATGACGAACGGCGACAGCAGGACGAGGCCTGCCGCGAGGCGCGCGACCCGTTGGTCACCAGTCCCGGCGCCGAGCGCGTACACCACGGCCGGGAGCGCGGCGGCGAGGAGCGGAGTCACGAGCCACGGCACACCCGCAGCCATACCGAGCGCGAGCAGCGCCGGATGCACCGGCGGATATTGGCCGAACCACCCGTGGTCGGTGATGGGCGCAAAGAGGACGCCGAAGTGCGCGGGCGACGCCGGGGACGGCGCGATCCACGTGCCGCCGAGCAGGATGCGGGCCTGGAAGTATTGCACCCAGGCGTCGATCAGCGGCGGCATGCGGCCGAAGAGACCATAGGCGACCGCCGTCGCTTCGAGCGCGGCGATCACACCGAGCACGGCAAGGTAGCGCGCCACAGGCACCGCCCCGATGCGCGCGGCGGTCCGCCGGATCGCGGCGGCCGCGCGCTCACCGCCGAGCATCAAGACGAGAGCCGTCGACAGGCCGACGACGGCGAGTGTCCGACCCCAGAGCGCCCAGGCGCCGACGTAGTAGGCGCCGTCGCTGACGCCCGTCCAGGCGCCAATGGGAAGCACCGCGAGGAGCGCCCACACGATCATCGCAACGCCGAGGGCGCGGTCCAGCACATCCGACTATCGGCGGTCGTCCCGCGGATCTTGAGTGCTGCCGTGCGAGTTGTCTTGACGTTCCGCGGCGGTCCCACCTACGCAGGGGGGTCCCATGCGCGCGCCCATCATCCGATCCCCACACCTCCCGCTGCTCGCGTTTGCGGTCGCGAGCCTGCTCCTCCCCGCTCCCGCGTCGGCCACGGCGCGTTCATGCGGCGACGACGCCATCGCCAACACCGCGAGCGTGCTCTGCGCACCACCGAGCGGACCGTGCAGCGCGACGGCCGTCACGCTGAGCGCCAACATCGAGGTGACGAGCAGCGACAACTGTTACTTCGATCTCGGTGGGCGGAGCCTCATGCTGAAGTAGCGGCAACCGATGGTGCTCGGGTCGGGATCGCGCTACCTCGCGCGTCCCGGCGGTCTCGTTCAGACGATTCATCCACCCGGACAAGATCCGATCATCGGGACGGGGGTCATCTTCGATCCGCCCCGCACCGACACCGTCGTCGCCAACGGCGTCTACGAGCGCTGTCCGGCGCCCTAGCGCGACCCGGCCTTCATTCCGGTACGTCGAATCCCTCCCGCCGCGCCGCCGCAGCGAGCGGGATCAGTGCCGAGCTGTCCCACGACCTCATCGTCCGTCTGCGCGCTCGCCCAACAGCGCTTTGACGACGTTCGCGCGCACTTTCGGACGTCGCGCGAGCCAAGCCCGCGGGAGAGGCGTCGCGGCGCGACGGATCGTCCCGCGCCGCTCGAGATCCGCCAGCCATTCGTCATCGCCCTCCGCGGCGAGATCGGCTCCGCCGGCCGGCTCGATCCGGGCAATCACACGGTCACGATCGCAGACGAGAAGCGTTGCCCCGCCCCGCACCTGACGCAGATAGTGACTGAGGCGACTCTTGAGCTCCGAGACCTCGACGACGCCGGATTTCATCGCCTCCACGTAGGCTCTTCGGGACCAACCGCGCAACCACCATCGCCGCACCCGGTACGAGTAGCGATGCCGGACGGATCGCCCTCGCGTACCGTGCGCGTCGCATGCACGGACGAACGACCCCACCCCGCGGCTTCACCCTCGTCGAGCTGATCGTCACGCTCGGGGTACTCGGCGTGATCGCGTCGGTCGGCGCGCTCGTCTGGCCGCAGATCGAGGCCGCGCTCCGGCTCGAGGCCGGCATTCATCAGCTGGCGGCCGATCTGCGGACCACGCGCGGACGCGCGATCGCGGCGGCGGCGCGGACCCGGATCGTCTTCGTGCGTGGGTCGGCGGCCTATCGCGTGGAGGCAGCCGACGACGACGACGCCTTCCAGGCGCTGACCGAGCGTCGCCTGCCGGGCGGGATCCGGGTGAGCGACGCGAACTCGGGCGGCGACCTCGTCTTCACCGCGCGCGGCAACGCCGAGAACGGCACGGTCGTGCTGGTCGATCGCCGCGGGCGCCACGCGAGCCTGCGGCTGAATCAGCGCGGCCGCGTGACCATTGATCGGGGGCGGACATGACGGTCGCGTTCTGGGTGCCGGGTCGCGTGATGCGCAACACGGCCGGCTCGGCATTGGTCGAGGCGTTGGTGGCGCTCGTGCTGATCGCCATTGCCGGGTTGATCGTCGCGGCTGCCTCCGTAGCGGGGCTGCGAGCCACCCGCCGGGCGTCGACGCTGACGCAGGTGACGGCGCTCGCCGGCCGTGAGCTCGCGCTCGCCGCCAACGGCGCCGCTACCATCGCCGACGACGCGGCGACGATCACGGTCCCGGGAAGCGCCACGCCTTTCGACCGTGTCATCGCCGTCGATCGCGCCGGCGATGGCACCGCGTCGACCGTAGGCATCACCGTCCGGGTCGAAGGCGGCCGACCGCGCGAGCGCGTCACACTCGCGACTCGCGTCCTGGTGGCGCCGTGACGCGTGAATTCGGTGCGGCTCCGGCGGGTCACGCGTCCGCCGGGCTCACGTTGATCGAGCTCCTGGTCGGCATGGTGCTCGGCCTCGTCGGCGCCGCGGCGATGACGGCGTTGCTGCGAGTCGGCGTCGCGGCCTGGATGCGCGCCGGTGCCGCGGCCGAGGTGACGACCGAGGTCGCCGACGGCGTCGATCAGCTCGTGCGCGACGTCCGGCTCGCGGGCTACGACCCGACCGCGAGCGCGAGCCCCGGGCTCACCCTCGTCGCGGCCGATCGCATCGAGCTGACGGCCGACCTCGACGGCGACGGGACGATCGACGCGAGCTCGGAAGAGCACGTCGCGTATCGCGTCGCAGCGTCGAGCCGGAGCCTGCAACGCGTCGTCGGGGCGCAATCCCTGCCGATCGTCTCCGACGTCGCGGCGGGTGGGCTCGTGCTCGGCTATTTCGATCGCGCCGGCACGCGTCTCGACCCCGCCGCTGCCGGTACCGCGGCTGCCACGCGCGTCGTCACGATCGACCTGACGGCCACGCCGCGCGGTCGTCCTGCCGTGCACGTCAGTGCCGGGGCACGCTTGGTGAATCGGTGAATGCCCGCGGCAGCGCGCTCGTGATCGCGATCCTGCTCGTGGCGCTCGCGGGCATCCTGGCGACGGGCCTCGCGGAGCTCGGACGCCTGACGATCGGCCGCGCGCGCGTGAGTCGTGACGGCACGCGGGCCTGGTTCCTCGCCGAGGCGGGGCTCGCCGAGACGGTGGCGGCGCTGCCGGCGGGTCGCGCCTTCACGACCGCGCTCCGGGATCACCCCGCGCCGGTCGCGGCATCCGGCGCCGCGTGGACCTGGGCCGTCGCGTTTCTCGACGACGCCGACGATCATCCCGACGATCGCACGGCAGATGTCAACGCACGTGTCACGTTGCGCGTGTCCGCGTTCGGTCCCGCGCCCGTGCGGCGCCGTCTCGAGGCCGTGATCGGCCGAAAAGTCGATCCGATCGCACCGGGTGCCTTGACCACGAACGGTGACACCAGGACGCTGACTCCAGAATTTCTGCTGGATGGCCGAGACTTCGACATGAGCAGTCGCTGCACTCTCGCGGGCTCCGCGGCCCCGCGCCCCGGTCTGGCATTGCCGGACGGCGCGACCCTGCCCCTGCTCGCCGACCCCGAACAGATCCGCGGGCTCGGCGCCGCCCCGAGCCTCACGCGCGAGCCGGCCCCCGATTTCGACGAGGTCGCGACGGCGCCCGGCGCGACGCACCTCGCCGGCGGCGCGCTGGCCGCGACCCTCGGCGCCGACGCGACGCCGCGCTTCACCGTCGTCGACGGCGACGCCACGGCCGACACGGTGACGAGCGGCGCCGGCACGCTCTACGTCGCGGGCCGCTTGCGCGTGACGGGTCGCCTCGCGTTCACCGGCATGGTCGCGGCCGCGGGCGGCATCGAGCTCGCGCCCGGCGCGACGCTGGAAATCTGCGGTGGCGCGTGGGCGGGCGGTGCGCCGGCCGTCGACGCGCGCGGCACCGGGTTCGTGCGCGCGAGCGCCGCGGCCCTGCGACTCGCCGCCAGCGTGGCACCGTTGCCGGCAGCGGCGCGCGTGATCGCCGCCCGCGAAACCTTCTGAGCAGCCTTCCCGAAAGGACGACATTCGAATGGGAGACACGATCCTCATCGTCGACGACAGCGAAGACATCGCGCTCATCAGCGCGCGCATGCTGTCGCAACGCGGTTTCGCCGTGATCACGGCGAGTGACGGCGCAGAGGCGCTCGCGATCGTCGCCCGCCAGCGCCCGGACTGCATCCTCCTCGACGTGATGATGCCGCGCATGAGCGGCCTCGAAGTGCTGCAAGCCCTGAAAAGCGACGCCAGGACCTCGAGCATCCCGATCATCATGGTCACCGCGAAGACCACCGACGACGACGTCCTGCACGGCTACCAGCAGGGCGCCGACTACTACATCACGAAGCCCTTCACCGCCGACGAGCTGAGCTACGGCGTGAACCTGGTCCTCGGCCACCAGCCCCAGCCGATTCAGGCGCGACAGTCGACGTAAGGCAGAGGAGGCAGCACGATGCCCGATACGATCCTGGTGGTGGACGACAACGAGAACGTGACGCGCATGACCGCGCGGATGCTGAGCGGGCTCGGGTACGAGGTGATGACGGCGATCGACGGAGCGAACGCGCTGGCGCAGGTGGCCAGTCGCCACCCCGACTGCATCCTGCTCGACATCATGATGCCGCGGATGAGCGGCCTCGAAGTGCTGGCAAAGCTCAAGCACGACCCGGCGACGACGGCGATTCCCGTCATCATGCTGACCGCCAAGAGCCAGGACGAGGACGTGCTGACCGGCTACAAGGAAGGCGCCGAGTACTACATCACCAAGCCGTGCTCGTCGCGCGATTTGGTCTACGGCATCCGGCTCGTGCTCGGAAAGCATCGCAGCGAGCAGCCCGCCACGAGCTGAGCGCAGCGCCGCGGCACCGCCCGAGCGCGGCAAAACGACGTGGACCTGCCGCGCGATGCGGGCTAGAGTCCGCGCCCTCGTGAGCGCCGGCACTCCCACCCGCGGTTGTTTCATCACCGTCGAAGGCATCGACGGCGCGGGCAAGAGCACGCAGGTCGAACGGCTCGCCGCGCTCCTCACGACGCACGGCCATCGCGTCGTCGGCACGCGCGAGCCGGGCGCGACGCCGCTCGGTCGCGAGCTCCGCCGCATGGTGCTCGGCCGCGAGCTCGTGTTGACGCCGGACGCCGAGTTGCTGCTCTTCATCGCCGACCGCGTCGAGCACGTCGCGACGGTGATCGGCCCCGCCCTCGCCGCCGGCGCGATCGTGCTCTGCGATCGCTTCTCCGACTCGACGATCGCGTATCAAGGCTACGGGCACGGGCAGGATCTCGCGCGCGTCCGGCGCTGGGATGCCGAGAGCCGTCCCGGGCTCGAGCCCGACCTGACGCTCTTGCTCGATTGTCCGATCGCTCTCGGGGCGGAGCGCCGGCATCGCGAGGTCGATCGCTATCAGGTGCTCGATCGCGCCTTCCACGAGCGCGTCCGCCGCGGCTTTCTAGATCAGGCCGCCGCCGCCCCCACACGCATCCATACGATCGACGGCAGCCGCGACCTCGCGCTCGTGAGCGCCGAAGTCGCGCAGGTGACACTCGGGTGGCTCGCCGCGCACGGCGTCGCCCCGACCGCGGCACGCGCGAGCGTCTGATGGCACGCCGACCCAGCACCCCGGCCGACGCACCGGCGGCCGCCTCTTCCCCCAGCCGCTTCGCCGACGTCTGCGGTCACGAGCGTCCGATCGCGTATCTGCGCCGGGGGTGGGACGCGCAGCGCCTCGCGCACGCCTTCGTCTTCACCGGCCCCGACGGGATCGGGAAGATGATGGTCGCCCGCGCGCTCGCGCTCGGCCTGCACTGCGAGACCGCGCCCTTCGACGCCTGCGGCGCCTGCAACGCGTGTCACACGATCATGGCCGGCACGCACCCCGACGTGCGCGTGATCGCGGGCCCCCCGAAGGACAAGCGCGACATCTCGATCGACCAGGTCCGCGAGCTGCAACGCGAGCTCGGGTTCCGCTCGCTCTCGCCCCATCCCAAGGTCGGCATCATCGACGACGCCCATCTCCTCACCCTGCAAGCCCAGAACGCGCTGCTGAAGACGCTGGAAGAGCCGAACGGCGACAGCGTGCTGATCCTGGTCGCGATGCAGGCGACGGCGCTCGCGCCGACCATCCTGTCGCGCTGCCAACGCCTGAGCTTCCAGCCGCTGCCGACCCCGGAGGTCGTCGCGATCATCGAACGGCACGGGCGGAGCGGTCCGGAGGCGGTCGCGCTCGCGACCTACGCGAACGGCAGCCCCGGACGCGCGCTCGCTCTCGATCCCGACCTGTTCGGGCGCCGGCGGCGCGAGCTGCTCGGAGCGTTGGCGGGTCTCCGCGGCGCCGGGTTCAAGAAGCTGGCCGATTTCGCCCAGACGCTCCAGAACGAGGAGAAGGACCCGACGGCCGTGATGGCGCTGATCGCGTCGTGGCATCGCGACGCGCTCCGCCGCGCCGTGCTCGGACCCGCGGCCGAGCTCCAGAATGCCGACCTCGCCGACGCCATCGGCAGCCCGCAAATCGGCGCCAGTCTTCGCAATCTCGAAACGACGTATGCTACGATGCGCGCGCTTCGTCAGAACGCCAACCGCAATCTGACCCTGATCCAGATGCTGATGCGTCTCGAGTGACATGACTGCCCCGTCGCATTCGGAATCCCCCCCCCACGTCGTCGGCATTCAGTTCAAGCCGGCCGGCGTCATCCACGAGTACGACAGCAGTGGCCTCGCGCTGGACCGCGGCGATCGCGTCGTCGTCGAGAGCCAACGCGCGCTCGCCCTGGCCACCGTCGCGCGCGCCGCGACGCCCGGCACGCGACCCGGGTCGGAGCCCGCGCCCAAAGTGCTGCGCAAGGCCAACGCCCGCGACCTCGACCGCGACGAGCAGAATCACTTGCGCGAGCGCGAGGCGCACCGGCTCTGCCTGACGCGCATCCGCGAGCGCCGCCTCGCGATGAAGCTCGTGCAGGTCGACTACCTGCTCGATGCCAGCAAGGCGGTCTTCTATTTCTGCGCCGAGGGCCGCGTCGACTTCCGTGAGCTCGTGCGCGACCTGGCGCAGAAGCTCCACACCCGGATCGAGATGAAGCAGATCGGCGCGCGCGACGAGACCAAGATGCTCGGCGGCGTCGGGCCCTGCGGGCGCGAGCTCTGCTGCTCGACCTGGCTGCGCGAGTTTCAGCCGGTGTCGGTGCGGATGGCGAAGGAGCAGGGGCTGGCGCTCAATCCGTCGAAGCTCTCGGGCATGTGCGGGCGCCTGAAGTGCTGTCTGCGTTACGAGTACGACACGTATCTCCAGCTGCGCCGCGATCTGCCGAAGGTCGGCGCGCAGGTCACGTCGCTGAAGGGTGACGGCGTCGTGCTGCGCCACAACGTATTGAAACAGACCGCGATCGTTCGGCGTGCCGAAGACGGGGTGGAGGTGGAGGCGACGTTGGAAGACCTCCTCGAACCGCGTGTCGACTGATCCCAGCGCTCGCCCTGCGAGCGCGCGGAAACGCATCTACATCACGACGCCGCTCTACTACGTGAACGCCGAGCCCCATCTCGGGTCGGCGTACACGATCCTCATCTGCGACACGATGGCGCGCTTCTACCGTCAGCGCGGCTACGAGACGTACTTCCTGACCGGCACCGACGAGCACGGCGACAAGATCGCCGAAGCCTCGGCCGCCGCCGGCGAAGAGCCGAAAGCCTACACCGACAAGATCAGCGGCATCTTCCGCAGCACGTGGGAAGCCACCGGGCTCACGTACGATCGCTTCATCCGGACGACCGATGACGACCACGTCCGCACCGTGCAGGCAATTCTGAAAGAGGTGTACGACGCCGGCGACATCTACTTCGGGAGCTACGGCGGCCTCTACTGCACCGGCTGCGAACGCTTCTACACCGAGAAAGAGCTGGTCGACGGCAAATGCCCCGACCACAAGACCGTGCCCGACTTCATCGAAGAAGAGAATTACTTCTTCAAGATGGGCAAGTACCAGGAGCGCTTGCTGGCCGCGATCGAGGCCAAGCCCGATCTCATCCGTCCCGAGCGCTATCGGAACGAGGTGCTCGCGATGCTGCGCGAGCCGCTCGAAGATTTGTGTATTTCACGGCCGAAGAGTCGGCTCACGTGGGGCATCGCGATGCCCTTCGACGACCGCTTCGTGACCTACGTGTGGTTCGACGCGCTGATCAACTACGTGACCGCCGTCCGCGAGCTCGGGCCGGAGCGCTTCGACGCGTTGTGGCCGGTGGCGCAGCACTTCATCGCGAAGGACATCCTGAAGCCGCACGCCGTCTACTGGCCGACCATGCTGATGGCGGCGGGCCTGCCGCTCTACGACCATCTGAACGTGCACGGCTACTGGACGGTCGACGGCCAGAAGATGTCGAAGAGCCTCGGCAACGTCGTCCGTCCGCTCGACATGCAGGAGAAGTACGGCCGCGACGCCTTCCGCTACGTGCTCTTGCGCGAGAGCGTCTTCGGTCTCGACGCCGACTTTCGTGAGGACGCGCTCGTCACCCGCATCAACGCCGACCTCGCGAACAACATCGGCAACCTGGTCAGCCGGACACTGTCGATGCAGCAGAAGTATTTCGCGGGCGTCGTGCAACCGCTGGGAGATCCCCGGCCGGAGGACACGGCATTGGCCGCTGCCTATGCCGAGGCTGCCCGCGAAGTCGATGCGCAGATGCGCGACCTCATGCTCTCGCGCGCGCTCGAAGCGATCCTCCGCGCCGCCGATCACGCCAACAAGTACATCGTCGAGACGGCGCCGTTCACGCTGGCGAAGGATCCCGCCAGCAAGCCCCGCGTCGGCGCGATCCTCCACCATCTCCTGGAGGCGCTGCGGATGACGGCACAGCTCGCCGCGCCGTTCATTCCCGAGACGGCGGCGCGCATCGTCGATCTGCTGGCGTTGCCCGCTGATGCCCTCCAGCTCCCCGGCGCGGCCTGGGGCACGGCGTTCGCGGACGGGCACACGGTGCAGAAGCCGGTGCCGCTCTTCCCCCGCATCGAGGTCTGACGATGGCAACCACCGGTGGAGACGGCGGCGTCGCCACGCGCCCACGGGCGCTCGACCTGACGCCGCCCGCGACGATCGTCCCGCTGATCGACTCGCACTGCCATCTCGATCAGGACGCGTTCGACGACGATCGTGCTGCCGTGATCGCGCGCGCGCGCGCCGCCGGCGTCGGCCGCATGATCACCGTCGGCGCGGGCGGACCGCTCGCGAGCAATCATGCCGCGGTGGCGCTCGCCGAGGCCGACCCCGACATCTTCGCGGCCGTCGCCGTCCACCCGCACGACGCGAGCGACATCACCGACGATACCTGGGACGAGCTCCGCCGCTTATGGGCCCACCCGAAGGTGGTCGCCGTCGGCGAAACCGGGCTGGATTACTATTACGAGCACTCACCGGCCGACGTGCAGCAACGGCATCTGCGCCGCTTCGTGCGGGAGGCCGGGCGCGCCGGCTTGCCGCTCGTGATCCACTGCCGCGACGCCTTCCCCGACCTGCTCCGCATCTTCAAGGAAGAGGACGCGGCGGCGATCGGCGGCGTCATCCACTGCTTCAGCGGCACGCCGGCCGAGGCGGAGGCCTGTCTCGCGCTCGGCTTCGCACTCTCGTTCTCCGGCATCGTCACGTTCAAGACCGCCGAGCCGATCCGCGACGCCGTGCGCCTGACGCCGCTCGATCGCATCCTGATCGAGACCGACGCGCCGTTCCTCGCGCCGATCCCGCATCGGGGTAAGCGCAACGAGCCGGCGCTGGTCCGAAGCGTCGCGGAGGAGATCGCCCGCGCGACCGGCCGCGACCTCGGCGAGATCGCGGCCCTGACGGTCGGCAACACCGAGCGCGCGTTCAAGCTCCCGCCCGCGGGGCGCTGACCGCGGGCGACTGACGCGCCCCTGTCAGTCGTCCCCGCCGGCGTAGACCTCGTCGAATGACGGCCGAGCAGCTTGCCCTTCACCTCGTGAATGTTGGCGAAGTAGGCGGCGCCGTTCGGACCACCTGCGGTCGCCAGCTCACCGGTCAACGTCACCGTGCCGGGGCCCGGCCCGTCCGAGGACACGACGAGCTTCGCGAAACGATGTGGCGGAACAGGATGGAGTCTCCTTTCACCCTCCAGGCGTTCCCCCACCGGGGAACACTGTTCCAAGCCTTGCCTCGACCAAGCCGGCGGAATACTTGGGCCGCCATGTTCGTCGGCCACTACAGCGCGTCGTTTCTCGGGAAGGCCGCGGCTCCGCGGGTCCCCCTCTGGATTCTTCTGCTCGCGGCGCAGCTGGTCGACGTCGCGTGGGCGATCTTCATCCTGCTCGGGGTCGAGCATTTCCACCTCGACCCCACCCTGCCGACGAATCCGCTCGTGCTCGACCACATGCCCTACACCCACAGCCTGCTCGGCACGCTGGCGTGGGCGGCGCTGGGCGGCGCGATCGTCGTGCTGGCGGGATTCGGGAAGACGCGTGCCGCCGTCGTGACCGGCCTCGTCGTCTGCTCGCATTGGGTGCTCGACGTGTTGGTGCACCGCCCGGACATGACGCTCGTCGGCAGCGACGCGCCTTTCGGCTTGGCACTGTGGAACCGTCCGGTGCTCGCGTTCGTGGTCGAGATCGCGGTGCTCGTCGGGGCGGCGGGCTTTGCCATGACCCGAAGCGGGGTCGGCGCGGCGGAGCGCCGCGCGGTCGTCCGCGGGGTCGGCGTGCTGGTGGTGTTGCAGATCTTCACGACGTTCGGGCCGATCCCGCCGTCGCCAACCGCGATGGTGCTGTCCGTGCTCGCGACGTTTCTCTTGATCGCGTGGGGAGCCGCGCGCATGGAACGTCGGCTCGCGCGCTAGATCAGGATCTCTTGCGCGGCACGACCGGCGCCCGCGTGCTGCGCGCCAGGTCGGCGTCGGGGTCGATGAAGCGACGGTTCGGCCGGCCGTTCAACGCCACGTAGACGTCGGCACGCACCTCGACGTCGTCGTGACCGGCACGCTGGGCTTCCGCTGCCAGATGCCGGGCGTAGTCGGCGATCATGTCGGGCTGGGTCGCCATGATCGTGGTCTGGAGCCGCGTGAGCTCGCTCCGCGGATCGACGACCCAGGTTGCGCCGGTCGCCGGGTAGCGCAGGCGAAAGCTCGCGACGCCGGCTTTCTCCATCACCATCACGCGCCACGCGAAGCGGAAGCCCTCCTCGGTCCACGCGATGTCGTCGGTCGCCACGAAGGCCCGCAGCGGAACGAGGGTCTGCACGACGAGGTGCATGGCGAGCACCGCCACGATCGCACCCTCCCACCGGATCGCCGCGACGCGTGGTCCCGCCGTCGACGCCGCGCCCGCACGGCGCGCGAACACGCGGCGCGGCCACTCCGGTGCGAAGAAGATCGGGGTGAGGCCGATCATGAGCCAGGGAAAGATGCCGATCGGAAAGAGCAGGCTCGTGAGGACATGGAAGACGACGACCAGCCCGTAGGCGACGAGGCGTGTGCGTCGCCACAGCAAGAGCGGCACGATACCGAGGTCGAACGCCGTGCCCGCCCAGCTGAACGCGTACGCCACCCAGCCCCGTTCGAGCAGCGCGCCGATCACCGGCACGTCGCCGCTCGCCGCCAGCCAGATGCGGAGCGGCTGCGCCGCGAAGATCCAGTCGTGGTTGAGCTTGCCGACGCCGCCGTAGAAGTAGACGAGCCCGAGCTGCACGCGCAGCACCCACACCACCCACGCCGGCACGCGATCGGCCGCGCGCGCCGGATCACGCCACGCATCCACCGAGCCCGCCACCCCCGTCGGCAGCAGCACCAGCACGCACGCCAGCACACTGACCAAGTAGTAGTGGTTCAGGTAGTTCGCCTTGTCGATCAGGTGCATCCACGTGAACCCGAGCGCAAAGAGCGCCGTGCAGGCCCGCGTCCAGCACCCAACGACGATGCCGAGCGCACACACCCCGAGCACCACGAAGTGCAAATACATCCCGCCCGGTGGCCAAGGCTGAATGAACCCCAGCCCCGGATACGCAAAGAAGAACTGCGGCTGCACGAAGAGCGAATCAATCCAACCGTGCGCGAAATACCGCGCCACAGCCGCCATCATCACCATCCCAAACGCCACGCGAAGAAAGACGAGCGAAGCGACGTCCACCGGAGACTGGAGCGCGCTCAAAAGTGGTGAGATGCGAGGCGCGACCGAGCGAACGCGGAGGCGTAGCGGAGCTACGCCGCACAAGTGAGTGAGGAAGCAACGACGCAGATCGCCGCTTTTCAGCGCGCGACCGTCAGTCGCCGTCGTTGCCTCCAAAGGTGAGTTTGACGCCCAAAAGGCTCGCCACATCCAACGTGAGCGCGCGCCGCAGATCCTGCACCTCCCCGTAGGCCGCTAGCGCCTCCGTCCGATGATTCACGACGGCGTCCGCGAGCGGCGGCGGGACGGCCTGCACGGCGGCGATCGCCGCGTCGAGGAGCTGGCGAACCGCGGTGTCGATCTCCGGGCTGAGCGCCACGACTTGGGTGCTGACGCTCGTCCCCTGTCCGCCCTCGTACGTACCGCGATAGACGTCGGCGATCCCCTGCAGGTTGGCGACGATGTCCTGGAGCGCGTCGCCGCTCCGCGGCGACTCGACGAGATCGGGACGCGGCCCGCCACCCTTCACACCGAGGGGCACGCCGAGACGGTCCTCCTCCACGACCTCGGCCGTGAAGATCATGCGGTTCACGACCTCGTCGAAGGCTTCCTTCAGCGTCGCGAACGCACTGCCGCCGATGCCTGAATCGATGAAGTCGGCGCCGAAGTTGCCCCCGGTCGGCTCCCACGCGTCGCGCAGCTCGGCCGTCCGCTCCCGCGCGTTGACGGCGAGTGCCAATAGATAGGCGCGTCGGCGCGCGTTGGCGGGACCGAGCAAGGCATCCACCGCCCCGTCATCACCGCCGACGGGATCGAACAGGAAGACCTCCATCGCCTGGAAGCCGACCTTCTGGGCCCCGAGCGTATCGAGGTAGGACGAGGACAACGGAGTGGAGCCGTTTACCTCGGAGTTGATCTGGCTCACGTTGGCCGCCGGCCAATCGATGCGCGCGCTGGTGCGTTGGGTTTCCGACGGTCCGAGGCGAAAGGCCTCGGATTCCTTCCATACGCGCCGCGTGGAGCGCCACGCCGCCTGGGCGATCGCGAGCCGCTCCCCGCCCGGTGCCGTCACGAGATCCTCGATCGCGATGTTCAAGTCGACGGCATCGTCGGCGAGCACGCGATAGCTCGCCACGGCGCCCAGGTTCGAGAGGTCGCGGAGAAACGTCCGGCGCGGACCGAGATTGCTCCCGCCCGGGCAGCCGGTCGGGTTTCCGAGCCCGGCCGCGGCGCGCAGCACGTTCACGCCGTCGGTCACGGTGACGGCGCCGCTGCCATCGGCGTCGCAGCGCGTGAGGTCGCAGGCCCCAATGCCGGCCGCGGCGCGCAGCACGTTCACGCCGTCGGTCACGGTGATGCTGCCGCTGTCGTCCGCGTCGCCGCAAAGCTGCGCCCGGACGGGCGCGGCGCACGTCAGCGCAAGGACGATCGTCGCAAAGAAAGTTGCCGCTTTCACTGCTTTCATGGTCGATCCTTCTTCCGCCTTCAGAGTGTGGCGAGGAACCGCACCAGCGCCGTTCGATCGTCGGCGGACATGGTGCGGAAGGCCTCGCGTGCCGCGGTCGCTTCGCCACCATGCCAGAGAATGGCCTCGGCGAAACCGCGCGCGCGTCCGTCGTGCAGCAGGAACAGGTGATCGTTCACCGTCGGGACGAGCCCGAGACCCCAGAGCGGTGGCGTCCGCCACTCACTGCCGGTCGCGAGGAAGTCGGGGCGCCCGTCCGCGAGGTCGGGGCCCATGTCGTGCAGGAGCACGTCGGTGTACGGATGGATGGTTTGGTGCGAGACCGCCGGGAAGCCCGGCAGCTCGCCGGTCACGAGCGTCGACACGTGACAGCCGGTGCACCCGGCGCCGGCAAAGAGCCCCTCGCCACGGCGCGCGACCGGATCGTCGATGGCCCGGCGCGCCGGGACCGCGAGCAGCGTCACGTAGAAGGTCACGAGATCGATCTTCAACTGGTCGACCTCGGGCGTGCCGCCGTTCGGGGCGTTCCGGCACGCCGCCTCGACGAGCGTGCAATCCTGGTCGAGGAAGAGCGGCGAGGTGATGCCGATGTCGCCGACGAAGGCGCCACTCCCTTGTTGCTCGATCGTCGGGGCGTTGGCTTTCCAACCGAACCGACCGATCACGGGCGCGCCGAGCCGGAGGTCCCACACCCGATTGGCGCGGCCGGAGATGCCGTCACCGTCGGCGTCGGCGGGATCCTCGCGCGCGACCAGCGTCGACTCGTCGAGTGCGGCGATGAGGCCGAGGCCGATCATCTGCTGGGCGACGCGCACCGAGAAGAGCGTCTCCGCCGCGAGGGGGCCGTAGGCGAGGCCGTCGATGGTGAGCCGCGGCGCACGCAAGCTGTACGGCGTGCCGTCGCCGTACGTGCCGGAGCGCTCGTCGTAGTCGAGCCGGGGCCGGCCTTCGGCCGCGACGCCCAGGATCGCGCGATGCCCGAGCTGGCGACCGTAGTTGGGCTCGGCGACCGTGCCTTCGATCGGGTCGTCGCCGGGCACGCTCAGTCGCACGAGCAACGACTCGAACGTGTCCTCGGGCGGCACGGGCGGACGGCCACGGCCGTCCTTGAAGTGACACGCCGAGCACGAGGCGGCATTGAAGATCGGACCGAGCCCGTCACTCCCGACGGTCGACGACGGGGCCGTCACCCAGTTGCGATTGAAGAGGGCGTTGCCGGTGAAGAAATCGGGACGCTCGGCGAACGGCTGATTCGCTGCCGGTTGCGCGAACGCGTTCACCGTCGTGTCGAAGACGGTCGTGGTGCCGCCCGACAGCGGGTCGGGCGCGAGGCCAGGACAGGCGAGCTCCTCGAGCCCGGCGGCGGCGCGCAACACCCGAACGCCGTCGCTCACCCCGATGCTGCCACTGCCGTCGATGTCGCAGATCGCCGTCTCGCAGCCATCGCTCAGCCCAGCGGCGGCCCGGAGCGCGCGCACGCCGTCGGTCAACGTCACGTTGCCGCTGCCGTCGGCGTCGCCGCAGACCTGCGCCGACGCCGAGCCGGGCCAAACGCCGACGGCCGCTCCGAGCATCAGAGCGGCCGCCAGCGTACGGCGAATCACGAAAAACGCACCCACGGCGGCCCTTTCCGTACTACTCCGGCGTGCCGGTCGATACCCCGAGCGCCTCGGCCGCCGACGCGATGCTGTCGGCCTGCGTGAAGAGATCGGTGATCGCGGTCTGGATCGCGACGCGGCCGGGGCTGTCGTCGGCGCCTTGCAGGGCCTGGTCGAGCGGCTGCGGAATCGCCTGGAGCGCCGCGACACTCGCCGCGAGCTGCGCCTGGAGGGTGGCGTCGAGCGTGGGATCGGCTTGGCGTACCAGCTCGTCGACACCCGGGCCGTCGATCGCGCCGTACCGGCCGAGATACGCGTTCTGGATGCCCACACCGTCATTGGCGAGGTCGTCACGGGTAGTGTCGGAGAAGCACGAGTGCTCGTCTTCCTGGTCGCGGGTCTCGAACGCGACACTCAGGCGCTCGCCGCCGAGCTCGCCCGCGCTCAGCGTCCCGAGGCCGGTCAGGATGCGACCGAGCGCTTCGTCGGTGTCGAGCGCGAGGAACGCAGCTCGGTAGTTGTTCGGGTTGCCCGGCGCCCACTGATCGGCGACCTCTTCCAGATTCTCGATCAGCAGATGCGCGACGGCCTGGAGGTACTCACCGCGGCGCTCCTGATTGGCGGCGGTGCCGCTGCCGTCGGTCACGTAGTCGGTGAAGGGCCGATTACCGGGGCCGGTCGTGCTCTGATCCTGGCCCCAGAGCAGGAACTCGATCGCGTGATACCCGGTCGCGATGTTGGCCTCGCCGCCGGACTCGTTCGCGGCGACGAGCGTCTCCTCGTCGATGACCGGAAAACTCGCCGGGTCGTTGATGATGCCGCTCGTCGGAGCACCGTCGACGTAGTCGATGTAGTTCTCGTCGAGCGGCCACGCGTTGATCAGACCTTCGGGTCCGGTCTCGGGATCGTCGATCGGACCGTTGTAGAAGCGCGCGAACTCGCTTTGCTGGTAAGCCGGGCGGGACGCGATCCACGCCGCCTTGGCCGCGTCGAGCGTCGCCTGGCTCGGAGCGTCGACAAACGCGTCGACGGCGTCGTGCAGCGTTTCCGCGCCGGCGATCGCCGCGTTGTAGTTCGCGTACAGAATGTCGGCGTAGTTCGCGACGACGGCGGCAGCCGTGACGGTGGTCGGCGTCGACGTCGCCGCGGGCGTCGGCGTTTCGGTCGGGGTGCGGGTCGGGTCGGGGGTGCCGAAGGTGAGGTTGTCGTTACCGCCGCCGCAACCGGCAGCCAGAAGGGCCACGCCGGCCAGAACCATCACGTGCTTTCTCACCATGTCGTCTCCTCGTGTTCGGTGTCGCGTTTCGGTGTTCGGAAGGGGCCGTTGGCGACGAGCGTCGTGCGTCCGGCGCTCGTCGTGTGAGAATCGTCAGTCGTCATCGTCGTCCGGGGCGCTCGATCGGTAGTCGTTTGGTTGCGCGGTGAAGATCGCCCACAGGACGGCCCCGGTCATGAAGGCGAGCACGACCTCGAGCGTGACGAAGGCGGCCACCTTGAGCGGAGCGAAGAGCGGGGACACGAAGCGCACGAGCCAGCCTGCGGCTTCGTCGGCGAGCGCGGCGACGAACGCGACGCTCACGACGAGCGCCTTCTGTCCGTTCGGCATCGGCACGAAGAGCAGCAGGTGCGCCATGGTGAGCACCAAGATGCCCATCGCGAACAGATGGAAGTGCGTGATCTCGAGCAGCCCCTGGTAGCTCCGCGGCTGCGTGAACGTCGCCTCGTTGCCGAGGTAGTACGCCACGACCGACGCCGGGTTCAGCGTCATCTTCGAGAAGTACAAGAGCGCGTTCGAGACCCACAGCAGCGCCACGAAAACGAGAAACCACACCAGCACGAGGCGCAGCAGCTCGTTGTCCTTCCAGTCGGGCGTGACGGTGAAGCGCATCTACCGACTCTCCCGATTCTCCGCGGCTGCGCGGCTCCCCGCGGCGGCGTCCGGTACGACGGCCACGATGATCGCGAGCGCGCGCCGCACGCCGGCCGTCATCGCTTGCGCGCTCAGCGTCGCTCCGGTGATGCCCTGGATACCCGCGCCGAGCTTCAGGTCGTCGTCGAGCTTCTTCCCCGGAAACTGCTCGATCCAGCGCTCGGTCGGCAAGTATTCGGGCGGCTCATGGAAGGCCAGTACCTCGACGCGCTTGAGCGTTCCGTTCGGCTCGACGACCACCATGAACGTCTCGGGCAGCGTCCGCACGTTGTGGCTGTCGATGACCGCGTAGCCTTGCACGGCGCCGCTCTTCCAGCCGACGTAGAGCGTCCAGAGCTGCGTTTCGAGCGGCGCGCGCGCGCGCTTCTCGATCTCGGCCTTCTGCGCGTCGGTGAGAATGACGACGCGCTCCTCGATGCGCTCGCTGCCCGGGAACGCGAGCGCAAGAGCTTCGTCCTTGGCGAGAAACACCTTCGCGTTCGCCGAACGGGGGAGCAGCACCAAGGGCACGCCGAGGCTCAGCACGGCCGCAATGCCGAGGCGGCGCCGCAGCCAACGATGCGCTGGTGCCGTTGCACCACCGCGCGTCATCAGAACACGAACCCGGCACCGACATTCACCTCGTCGGCGCGCGGACGCTCGCTGCCGGCGTTGTAGTTGCGGTACTCGAGCTTCAGCACGACTTGCGGATGCGGTTTGTAGTCGAGTCCGACCGTGAAGAGCTGGACGTCGTTGCCCGGTACGCGTTGGAAGCCGCGCGGCACCGCATCTTGCGTGTCGAAGAGCTCGTAGCGGAAGAACGGCGCCAGATAGTGCGTCGTGTCCGGCAGGACGAGCGGCAGCACATCGTAGGCCGCCTCGGCGTAGAAGCCGAAGCTGTCCGCGGCGATCGTGTCCTCGAGCGCGCGGCTGAGGACGTCCGCGTCGTCGATCGAGACGAAGGTGCCGAGCGCGCGCAGCTCGAGCCCGCGATAGTGCAGTTGCGCGTGCGTCTCCCAGAGCAACGTGAACGCGCCCGGCTTCTCGCCGTCGAAATCGCCGTCCTGGCCGGAATCGCCGACGAAGAACGAGCCACCGATCGACGCCCCGGCGAACGGCGCGTATTGGAGGCGCACCGTTCCCGCGAGGTCGTCGGCAAGCGCACGGTTGCCGCTCTGGCGCGCGCCGCGGATGCCGCTCGACGAGAAGCCCTTGGCGTTCAGACCGTTCAAGACGTAGGCGCGGTAATCGAGACCGGGCGCGAGCGTCCCGAAGAGGCCGACCCCGCCTTCACGCCACGTCGTCGGAATCACCAGCCGTTCCACCTCGGGTCGGAGGACGCCGTGGAAGAACGGCGGCTCGTGCATTTCGTTGATGAAGCCAACGGGCACGAGCAGGAGGCCCGCACGGACGTTCAGCTGCTGCCACAGCATGAAGTCGAGATACGCGAACTCGATCTCGACTTCGCCGCTCTCGGAGCTGACGGTGCCCCCGCCGCTGAGCGCGTGCTCGAACTCGATCTCGGCGTTCAAGAGGATGCGGTCGCTGAACTTGTAGCCGGTGTAGAGGACGAAGCGCAGGAGATCGAACTGGTCGCGTTTGCCCTGCTGATCGCTCACGAACTTCTGGAAGTTGAACTCCCCGTAACCGCCGAGCGAGAGCCCACGCTCGATCTGGTAGACCTTCGAGGCCGCCGGTCCGAAGCCGTACAGGCTCTTCAGCTCTTTGTTCTCGGGCAGGACGATCTTGCTCTTCAGACGCTCGACCTCGGTCGCGAGCACGCCGATCTTGCGGTCCTGCTCCGCGACGACGGGCGCCGCGGGTACGGTCGCGACGGCGGGCGCCGCTGGTGCTGGTGCTGGCGTGACGGCCGCGGGTGCCGCGGCACGGCCGGCAGGCGCCCCGCGCTCCTGCTCGAGCGCCCGGAGACGGGCCCGCATCTCGTCCATCTCCTTCTGCATGCGATCGAGCTGGGCTTGATAGGC
>Ga0163144_10005244_pt1 | contig 28845 bp, 24 predicted proteins | sample OliLak19BULKMAT1_FD_123175 | JGI IMG/M metagenome (GOLD analysis project Ga0163144, IMG submission 123175) | Freshwater microbial mat bacterial communities from Lake Vanda, McMurdo Dry Valleys, Antarctica - Oligotrophic Lake LV.19.BULKMAT1 | ecosystem: Environmental > Aquatic > Freshwater >...
ACTCCAGCGCAGCGACACATTCGAGAATCCTGCGATCGCGTTGAAGCCTTCCGGCCGTCCGCCGGTCTGGGGATTGCCGGGATCGAGGGGATTCGTGCGCTCGCGCCGGCTGCAGCCCGGCAAGAGCAGCGCGAGCAGCGCTAGAAGCGGTACGAGACGGCGCATCGTGCGGGCTCGAGGATCACCGTGGTGCGAGCGTCAGCCGGGCGCCGCACGAAACGCAGCCACACGGCCGTCACGAGCAGGGCTTCGCCAGCGATCAATGCGCCGCTGGCGATGCGGTCGGCGCGCTGCGAGTCGCGATAGCGCTCCTCGATGCGCGCGACGTCGGTTTCACTCCCATACCGCGCATACAGGTCGTCCGCATGCGTCGCGAGAGGGAAGGAGGCAGCGAGCAGTCCCACGCCCGCCAGCCCGGTCAGCCACGAGGCGGTGTGCGAGCGCTTGGGCGGAGCCTGGACCTCGACCTCCTGGAACAGCGAAGCCGTCTGCGCATTGGCGCAGACGGCCCACTCCGGTGCTCCGGTCACGTAGCCCGCCAGCAGCAGCAGAGCCAGTGCCCGTCGCATCACCGCTCCATATCAGGCAGGGAGCTTGGCGACGTGCTTCGCGAGGCGCGCCTTGTGACGGCTCGCAGTCTCTCGCTTGATGATGCCCTTGGACGCAGTGCGGTCCAGCACAGCCACGGTCGTGGTCAGTGCGGCATCGCCGTCCGGACGGGTTTTGGCGGTGCGGACCGCCTTGATGGCATTGCGCAGGCGCGTGGTCGCCGCGATGTTCCGCTGGCGGCTCTTCTCGTTGGTGATGACGCGCTTGGCCGCGGACTTGTGATGCGGCATGGAGATCCTCCTGAAGGGAAAGACAGACGGTGAAAAGCCGAGGGAAAGTACGGTCCGGAGCCCTCATCTGTCAAGGCAGCAGGGGCTTGCGGGATGGGGTCCGGATTCCGGCGTTGTGCCGCGTCAAGCCCGGCGTGTAGTCTGTCTTCCTCGAGTACCCCCGCTCTGGCTCCGGAGGCTCCCGTTGAGCGCGTTGAGCGACAGAATCGCCAATCTACCAGCAGTTCCGGGGGTTTACCTCTTCAAGGACTCCCGGGGCGAAGTGCTGTATGTCGGCAAGGCCAAGAGCCTTTCCGCCCGGGTCCCCAACTACCTCCGGCCCGACGTGCAGCGGCCCCGCATCGACGAGATGATGACCCTGGCCGCCGAACTCGATGTGATCCTGACGGCGACCGAGGTCGAGGCCCTGCTGCTCGAGTCCACGCTGATCCGGCAGCACAAGCCGCACTACAACGTGCTCCTGAAAGACGACAAGAGCTTCCCATTCGTGAAGCTCTCCATGCGCGACGATTATCCGCGCATCTCGGTCACGCGCATCGTCCGCGACGACGGTGCGCGCTACGTGGGTCCTTTCACCGACGTGAAGTCGCTCCGTCGCACGCTTCGGGATCTGCGCCGCGTGTTCCCGCTGCGCACCTGCCGCGACTTCGAGCACCATGTGAGGGAGGACCGGCCGTGCCTGTACTTCCATATCAAGCGCTGCGTCGGCCCGTGCTACAGCCGTGCGCGGGTGACGCGCGAGGAGTACCGCAAGCTGGTCGATGGCCTTCTGCTCATGCTGGCCGGACGCAACGACGAACTGCTCTCACAGCTCAAACGGGAGATGCACGAGGCGAGTTCGGGTAAGCGCTACGAGACTGCGGCCAAGCGACGCGACCAGATCGCGTTGCTCGAAAAAGCCAACGTGCCCCAGACCATGGTCACGGCCGACCCGCGCGCGACCGACGTGCTGGGCGTGGCGCGCGGCGGGGACCGGGCCGCGATCACCACATTGTTCGTGCGGGGCGGCCGGGTGATCGGCAAGGAGACGCGCCTCCTCGACCGGGTCGAAGGACTGGACGAAGCAGCACTCGTGGAAACATGGATCACGCAGCATGCGCTGACCCGTGACGACCTGCCCAAGCGCTTGCTCGTCGGCAAGCTGCCACCGGGCGCTGACGTGCTGGCGGCGGCGTTGTCGCAACGCGCCGGGCGCGCGGTCGAGTTGTTCTCACCCGTCAAGGGACGGGCGCGGCATGCGATCGAGGTGGCCGAGCGCAACGCCGCCTCCGCGCTCGAGGCCGATCAGGCGCGGGCCTCGGGGCGACGCGCGAGGTTCAGCACGGCGGTGCTCGGGTTGCAGAAGGAACTGGGATTGGCGCAACCGCCGTACCGCATGGTGTGTTTCGACATCAGCAACTCGGGCGCGGACCAAGCCGTGGCGGCCGTGGTCGCGAGCGAGGATGGGCGGCCGCGCAAGTCGCTGTATCGCCGGATGCGCATGCGTAAGCCGGGTCCCGATGACTTCGCGATGATCGCCGAAGCGGTGGAGCGCTATTGGTTGCGTGTCGAGTCCGGCGAGATCCCGCGGCCCGACCTCGTGGTCATTGATGGTGGGGCCGGTCAGGTGGGAGCTGCGCGCGAAGTGCTCGATCGGGTCGCAGGCGGTCCGGTGTCTTTGATTGGTCTGGCGAAGCGGGAAGAGTCGATTGTGCGTGAAGGCCTGCCGGACCTGCGCCTGCCGCGTCGCTCGCCAGCGTTGCGCGCGTTGCAGCGACTGCGCGATGAAGCGCACCGCTTCGGGCTCGAATACCACCGCAAGCTGCGCTCACGCGCTCGCATCGGCAGCGTGCTCGACCAGGTCGAGGGCGTTGGCCCCGCGCGGCGTGCGCGCATGCTCAAGGCGTTCGGTTCGGTGCAGATACTGCAGCATTCGAGCGCGAAGGAGATCGCCGAGCGCGCGCGGGTACCGGTGACTCTCGCTGAGCGCGTGCTCGAACATCTCGGCAAGCGCGAGGGGGCCGCGTGAAGGCGCCCACCACGCGTGCGAAGCAGGGCGTTGTGGCGGCTGGCGGCCGTGCCCCGATCGCCCGCCCGCGCAGCATCCTGCTCCCGCCCGTCGAAGCCTGGCTCGACGAGGTCCAACGCGGCCGACGGTTGTCGCCGCGCACGGTCGATGCGTATGCGCAGGACCTGACCGACTATGTCGCGTTCGGCGAGCAACACCGGCTCGCTGATTGGCGTGAGGCGACCATGACCTTCGTGGATGGCTACTTCGCCTCGCTCGCCCGCCGCGGGTTGGCGGGGGCGACGGTGACGCGCCGACGTAGCACGCTCCGGGGATTCCATGCATTCCTCGCGCGGATGGGATTGCACACGGACGATCCCCTGGCGTTGTTGCCCGCGCCGCGGCGGGAGCGCAAGCTGCCCCACGCACTCACGCTCGACGAGGTCGAGACGTTGCTCGCGCAGCCGCAGGGCGATGGAGCCCTGAGCCTGCGAGATCGTGCGCTGTTCGAGTTGGCCTATGCCAGTGGGCTGCGGGTTTCCGAGTTGGTCGGACTCGAGCGCTCACAACTCGACCTCAAGGGGCGCGTCGTGAATGTGATCGGCAAGGGCGACAAGCAGCGGATGGTGCCGTTTGGACGCACGGCCGAGGCCGCGTTGCGCGCTTGGTTGGAGCGTGGCCGACCGCAGTTGGCGGGCCACGCGAGGCATGATCGTGTATTCGTGAACTATCGCGGCTCCAGCCTGAGCCGAATGGGGTATTGGAAGGTGCTGCACACCCGCGCGCGCGCAGCGGGACTCTCCACGCGCGTGCATCCACACGCACTTCGGCATTCATTCGCCACTCATCTTCTGCACGGAGGTGCTGACCTGCGCGTGGTTCAGGAACTTCTGGGCCATGCGTCCGTCACCACCACCGCCATCTACACGCACCTCGATCGTGGCTACCTGCGCGAGGTGCACCGGCAGTTCCACCCTCGGGCCTGAACGGCCGGGACTCACACGACCGGGGTCGTGGAGGCATTACAATGTCGAAGAAGTGGCTGACGGGTCCTCTTGCAGCACTCCTGCTGCTCGTCGCGGTCTCCGCAGCGACCGCCGCCAACACCATCATCCTTCCGCGTGCGGGCCAGGTCGGCATCGGGCTACAAGGGCAGTACGGCAGTCTGCTCAAGCAAGGGGACTTCGGTGAGGAGTTCGGCTCGGGGCCGGGGCTCGCCATCCGACTGCGCTACCGCATGCGCTACGAGCGTGCATTCGCCCTGTCGTTCGAGAGCCAGAACCTCGATGCGCGCAAGCCGGGCCGCGCGCAGACGGCGTTCACCGCGCTCCAGGACTCGGCAAAACGGGACCGCCTGACCATCAATCTCGCCGGCATCGAGTTCTACCAGTTATTCGACACTCGTTCGAAGACGGTCAAGATGCTGAGTGCCGGTGCGGGTCTGGCGCAGATCTCAGCCCGGCTGGATAACGGCGAAACCCAGTATCCCGACAAGGGAGATGGCGTGTACGTGAGCGTGGGGGCGGGCGTGGAGCGTTTCTTCTTCCGCAGCTGGGCGTGGGACCTGAGCACGCGTTACCACGCGCTGTTCCACGATGGGAAGACCAACCACGACATCCAGGGCTCGCTGGGTATCATCTTCTACGCGGCCTACTGACATGCGCACTCCACTGAGCATCGCGTTCCACGGAGCGGCTCGCACGGTCACGGGCTCACGTCATCTCATGACGTTCGGCGAGCGCCGCTGGCTATTCGACTGCGGGTTGTATCAAGGCCGTCGAGATGAGGCCGACCAGATCAATCGCACGTTCCGATTCGATCCGGCCAGCCTCGACACCGTGATCATCTCGCACGCACACCTGGATCACGTGGGAAACCTTCCGACGCTGGTGAATCAGGGATTCCGCGGCCCGATCCACATGACCGAAGCGACGGCCGACCTGACTCGCGTGATGCTCGAGGACAGTGCGTTCCTGATGGAGAAGGACCTCGAGCACGTGAACAAGCACCGCCGCGATCGGCCGGTGCGCAAGCCGCTTTATACGATCGAGGACGTCAATCTCGTGCTCGAACGACTGGTGTCGCATCCTTACCACCAGCCGTGGTCGCCCTTTCCGGGCGTCTCGGTCGTGTATCACGACGCGGGACATATCCTCGGCGCCGCGCTCACGACATTCGAGTTCGAGAGCGACGGTCAGAGCCAGCGCGTCTTGATGGGCGGCGATCTGGGCCGACCTGCGCGTCCCATCCTGCGCGATCCCGAATCCCCGCCCGGCAGCGAGGTGCTCGTGCTCGAGAGCACGTACGGCGATCGGCTGCACTCCGATGAAAAGGCGAACGAGAAGGAGCTGGTCGCCATCGTCACGCGCACGGTCGAGCGTGGCGGACGGGTGATCGTGCCCGCGTTCGCCGTGGGCCGAACGCAGGAGCTGGTGGCCGTTCTGCACGGCCTGACCGAGCGAGGCCTGATCCCGGAACTGCCGATCTTCGTGGACAGTCCCATGGCGCGTGAGACCACGGCGATCTACAAGCGTCACCCCGAATGCTTCGATGCCGAGACTCGTCAGTTGCTCTCGCAGGGGGAGGGCGCGCCGTTCGGCTTCCATCGCCTGCAATACATCGGCAGCGCAGGTGAATCGCGCGCGCTCAATGACCGCAAGGAGCCATGCATCATCATCTCCGCTTCGGGCATGGGTGAAGGCGGCCGTGTCGTTCATCACCTGCAACATGGGCTCGGGAACCCCAGGAACACCGTGATGTTCGTGGGCTTCCAGGGGGAGGGCACGCTGGGCCGCAAGCTGCGCGATGGCCAGGTGGATGTGAACGTCTTCGGCGAACCCGTGCAGGTGCAGGCCGAGATCGTCGGGCTTGATGGCTTCAGTGCGCATGCGGATCAGGCCGAACTGTTGGCGTGGGTCACGAACCTCAAACCGATGCCACAAGTGATCCACTTGGTGCACGGCGAGATCGGGCCGATGGAGATCCTGGCGGCCCTGCTACGCGAGAAGACCGGAGCCACGGTGCATATCCCGACGAAGGGTCAGGAGTTCGAGCTGTGGACGAACTGATCGAGCCGCGCTACCAGGTCGGAATGCGACTCCACCATCCCCAGTTCGGGGAAGGACTCATCGTGGAGGTGCACACCGACCGTGGCCGCGAAGTGCTCGAGGTCGTCTTCGGCGGCCAGTTGCGGCGCCTGTCGACGCAGCGCGAGTGGGAGATCGTCGACCGCGCTGCGCCGACCAGCATTCCGGTCACCGGAGAGGACGACGGTTCCGAGGAAGGTTCCGGCAACGGCGAGAACGGCCATCGCCCGCTCGCGCGCGCGGCCGCTCAGGCGCTGCGCCACTGGCATCCGCAGGGTGAAACACTGCTGAAGCATTGGCTCGACCACCACGCCGAGCCGCAGGCGCACTTCGATCTGCGCGCCGAGGCCGAGGGCTGGGCGGGCTGGGCGAGCGCGGATCGACTGGTCTCGCTCGATTCGCTGCGAGGTGTCGAACGTTTCCCGCACCAAGTGGATGCATGTCTCAAGGTGCTGCGCGATTTCGGCGGGCGTGCGATCCTTGCCGACGAGGTCGGGCTCGGTAAGACCATCGAGGCTGGAATCGTGCTCAAAGAGTACCTCCTGCGTGGCGCCGTGCGCACCGCGCTCGTGCTGGTCCCGGCTTCGCTATGCGAGCAGTGGCGCGCCGAGCTGTGGGAGAAGTTCGAACTCGACTTCGTGGTCTCGCGAGGGCCCTCGGGGCAATGGGGGCGGCATCCGCTCGTCATCTCCTCGCTCGAGACCGCGCGGCACGAGCGGCATCGCAAGCGTGTGCGCGGGGCGGACTATGACATGGTCGTGGTCGACGAGGCGCATCGACTGCGAAACCACCTCACGTTGGGATGGAAGTTCATCAACGACTTGAATCCGCGCTACCTGTTGCTGCTCACCGCGACGCCGGTGCAGAACGACCTGCGCGAGTTGTACAACCTGGTCACGCTCGTGCGCCCGGGTACCGTGGGCACGTTCTCGCAGTTCCGCCGCGACTTCCTCTCGGGCCACGACAAACGCACGCCTCGTAACACGCCGCGTCTGCGTCGCCTGCTGCAGAGCGTCATGATCCGCACGCGCCGCTCCGACACCCAGCTGACGTTTGCGCCGCGCAACGTCGAAGCCATGTGGGTGGCCCAGAGTGCACCGGAGAGACTGCTCTATCGACAGGTGAGCGAGTTCGTCTCGGAGGCCGTGCGATCGGATTCGGGCCAACCCGGCAAGCCGCATTACTTCACGCTCATGGTGCTGCAGAAGGAGATGGGTTCGTCGTGGGCCGCGGCCAAGGGCACTTTGGAGAAGCTTGCAGCGAATCCCGAAGGGCTCGATGCCAAGCGCGTGCGCGCGTTCGCCGAACGCGCAGCCGCCCTCGGCGACGACCCCAGCAAGATCAAGACACTGGTCAAGTGCATCCACGCCTTGAAGGGTGACAAGGCCATTGTGTTCACCCAGTTCCGTGCGACCCAGAATGCGATCGTCGCTGCGCTGCGCGCCGAGGGCATCCAGCCGGCGGTGTTCCATGGCGAGATGGGCTGGCGCGAGAAGGAGGAATCGCTCGAGGAGTTCCGCTCGCGCGACCCGGTGCTGGTCTCGACCGAAGCAGGCGGCGAGGGACGCAATCTCCAGTTCGCGCGCATCGTCATCAACTATGACTTGCCGTGGAATCCCATGCGTCTCGAGCAGCGCATCGGCCGTGTGCACCGACTGGGACAGGAGCATCCGGTCCGCGTCATCAACATGGTCGCCAAGGGCACGATCGAGGCGTATGTCCTCGAGATCCTCGAGCGCAAGATCCGCATGTTCGAGTTGGTGGTCGGCGAGATGGAGGAGATCCTCGGCGCCTGGCAGATGGCGGGTTCGTTCGAGGATGAGGTCTTCAAGCGCTGGACGGAGTCACGAGACCCGCGCGCGGTGAAGCGGAAGTTCACCGAACTGGCCCAGCACCTGATGACCGCACGGCGCATGTACCAGCAACAGCGCGATGACCAGAGCCTGCTCTTCCACGGCGCGCGCGAAGTCGAGGAGGAGTCGTGAGTCCGACGTCCACGCGCCGCGGCTCGGCAAAGAAGCCCGCTCGACTCCCCAAGGTGAAAATGCCCGAGATGCTGGAGGGCGCGCCGCGCGGCGAGACCGCTTCCGAGAGTCCGCAGTGGCGGACCTATGTGGGGCGCTGGCTCGAGATGTCGGGCTGCAAGGTCGAGTCCGCGCCGCGTGGCGACTGGGAGGTGGATCTCTCCGAGGCATTGCAGAAGAGATGGCGACGCCAGCGCGTGCGGATGGTGTTCGATCCCGCGCGTCCCACTGTGCCGCGCGGCGCCTGGTTCATGGCTCCCGGTAGCGCTGCGGGCCGGCGGCTGCTCGAGGCCGCGCTCATCGAGCCGATGTTCACGCGCCGCACGGCGCTCGCTCAGGTCCCAGGCGCGCCGGCGGACGGGCTGGCGAAGATCTGCGCGGTGCGTGGTCTCACATGGGGCACGCCCCGCCTGGGGCCGGTGCGATACGAACGCCGGGTCGCGTTCCACGCGGTCATCACGCGTTGGGGTGGTCTGCCCTGGCAGGAGCAGTGGGTGGTGCTCGTCGGCACCGGCGGCGAAGTGCTCGAACGTGATCCCGCCTCGCAGGTGCCGGACGTGCGTCCACGCGAAGGGCTGTACCAGATGGGCGAGGAGCTTGAGCCCGAGCTGCGCGAGCGTTGGCTCGGCAGCGCGCGCGTCACACTCGAGGAGCTCGCTCGCGAACGCGAGAAAGAATGGGAAGTCTCGGTGGGCCGGCTGCGCGACGATGAGCTGGAGCGACTGGGCGCGTTCTTCTCCGCTCGCATCGAGGAAGAAGAGGAGCGCCAACGCCGCCGCTCCGTGCACGACGAGCACGAGCTCGAGCATGGCGATGCCACTCAGCTGAAGCTGGAATGGGAACGCCGAGCTGCCGAGGTGAGGCAGCGCTGGGAGATGCGCACCGAGGTTCGGCTCTGGGGACTGGAGGAGTGGTCCTGGCCGGTCGCCGACCTCGAGCAGGAACTGCGCTCAGGGGCGGTGCACGTGAAGCTCAAGGTGCCTGTCGACGTGGCCCGTGGGCTGCCGTCGCTGCCGAACTGCCCGACCTGTGGCGAGCCGGCCGAAATGCTGGTCCGGGACCGCGGCCACGTGGCCTGCGCGAACTGCGCGGATCGCTAGGCCCGAGCGATTCATGAATCGCTCGGGCCAGGGGAGAGCAGGGGGGGGGCAGCGCCCGCAAGTGCCCGCTCGGCTTGACGCCATCCCTAACGCTCGCTTACCGTTTCCGTCCTTTCCTTAGTGTCTGCACGCGTCTTCTCGCACCCCTCACCGGATGCGCCATGGAGGTTTCCCTTGTCGCTGGAATCGCGTAAGAGCACGATCGACGATCCGGGTCACGAGCTGGTCGATCAGGTGACCAGTTTCTGGGACCGCTATGGGCGCATCGTGCTCGTCGCGGTCGTCGCCATCGCCGCCATCGCCGCGGCGTCGTATTTCGTGCTTCAGTCCAAGGCCCGCCAGGACAACACGGCGTCCGAGAAGCTGGCCGAGGCCAACACGCTCTTCTGGCAGGGCGATTACGCGCGCTCGAAGACGGCGGCCCAGGAAGTCAGCAAACAGTATGGCGGCACGCCGAGCGGTATCGACGCGCTCCGCATCGCCGGTGACGACGCGTACTGGACCGGGGATTGGAAGTCCGCGGTCACGGACTACCGCGAGTATCTCAAGCGCAATGGTTCGGGCCCGGTGGCCGATGCCGTCCGTCGCAGCCTCGGCTACGCCTTGGAGAGCGACAAGCAGTACGCCGAGGCCGCCAAACTGTTCGATCAACTCGTGGGTACGTTCGACCGCGAGTCGAGCGCGGAGTTCCTCGCGAGCAGCGCGCGTTGCTACATGGCGCTCTCCAAGCCGGCCGAGGCGAAGACCCGCCTGCAGCGTCTCGTCGATGAGTTCGGCGAGTCGAGCTACGCCGTGCCTGCCCGGCTCACGCTCGGAACGATCGAGCCGCCCAAGGACTGACGTCGCTTTTCGAATCGCACGGCCCGGCCCCCGCAAGGGAGCCGGGCTTTCGTGTTCCATGGCGCTGGCGTTGCTTGCTCGTGCCCGGACGCGAATACAGTATGCCGCTCCACAGGTGCCCTGCGCCCGCTTCGCGAGCGGCGCGGACCACCTGCTCCAGTGACTCGGGCGAATCCGAGAGCCCCGGCTATTGCGCGCATAGAGGCTGGGCGTACAGCTTTCCGCCGCTCAGGCGCGAATCCCGGGTCGATAACCCTCTAGCCAAGAGCGAGATGGCCGCTGGAGCGCACGTTCCACTGGAGGTTCGAGCTCTGGGTGCGGGTGGGCCAGGCGAACTCTGGCGGCGGCTGAGGTCTTGGGAGTCCGATGTGGAGCTCGGTCGGCGAGGCGAGGACTACGAACGAGTGCGGATCCATGGCTTGGTGCGTACCTGAGGCAAAGGAGCGCAGACAACCGGCCGAGGGGGGCTCGAATCGCAGCAGCAGCGCGGAAGCGAACAAGAATGCTTTGTCGCATAATATATATTATGTAAACCTACGCCTCGGCGAGGCACGAGGCTCGCCTCCCAGTGTCCCGATGTCCGGCTCAGTCTTCTTGCCGGGCTCCTGCTTCCCCGCTGCTGGGCTACCAGTGCACGCCTCAGCCGGCAGCCACCACCACGTTGAGCAGCTTGTCCTTCACGTGGATCACCTTCTTGATCTGCGCGCCGTCGGTGTACTTGCGCACGCGCTCATCGGCGAATGCGGCTTCCTGAACGGCCTCCTGCGCCAGGCCTCGGGCCAGGTCCAGGGTGGCCCGCAGCTTGCCGTTGATCTGCACGGCCACGGTCACCGTGTCGTCGATCACCAGCGCTGGGTCGTGCTTTGGCCACGCCGCATAGGCGAGCGTGTCCGGGTGCCCCATGCGGTTCCACAGCTCTTCGCTCAGATGCGGTGCGAAGGGTGACAGCAGCAGCAGGAACGGCTCCAGCACGGCGCGCGGGCGCGCGTTGGTCTTGTTGACCTCGTTGACGAACACCATCATCTGCGAGATCGCGGTGTTGAACTTGAGCGCGTCCAGGTCCTCGGTGACCTTGGCGATGGTTTTGTGCAGGATGCGCTGCAGTTCCAACGGGACCTCGCCGTCGGTGAACGCGATCTGGCCGTCCTCGTTCGTGAACAAGCGCCATACGCGGTCCAGGAACCGCGTGGTCCCCTCGACTGCTTTCGAGCTCCACGGCTTGGAGGATTCGAGTGGGCCCATGAACATCTCGTACACACGCAGCGCATCGGCGCCGTACTCGTCGATCATCTCGTCGGGGCTCACCACGTTGCCGCGCGACTTGGACATCTTCACGTTGTCCTCGCCCAGAATGGTGCCCTGATGCACCAGCTTGGCGAACGGCTCCAGCGTGCTCACCACGCCGATGTCGTAAAGCACCTTGTGCCAGAAGCGCGCGTACAGGAGGTGCAACACGGCGTGCTCGGCGCCACCCACGTACAGGTCGACCGGCATCCAGAACTTCTCCTTGGCGGGATCCACCAAGGCGTCTGGATTCTTCGGGTCGATGAAGCGCAGGTAGTACCAGCATGATCCCGCCCACTGCGGCATGGTGTTGGTCTCGCGCCGCGCGGCCTCGCCGGTGGTGGGATCGGTGGTGGCGACCCAATCGGGATTATTCGCCAGAGGGCTCTCCCCCGTCCCCGCCGGGCGGAAGTCCTTCGTCTCCGGCAGCAGCACCGGCAGTTGTTCCTCAGGCAGCGCGCGATGTTCGCCATCCACCCAGATCACTGGGAAGGGTTCGCCCCAATAGCGCTGGCGCGAGAACAGCCAGTCGCGCAGCTTGTAGTTCACGGCCTTCTGTCCCACGCCGCGCTCGGCCAGCCACGCGGTGATGCGCGGAATCGCTTCCGATGGCATCGTACCGTTCAGGCTGAACGAGCCATCGGTGGTCGCCGAGTTCACCAGAGTGCCGTCATCAGTGTCGGTGAATGCCGCGGTCTGCACATCGCCACCGCTCACGACTTCGCGGATCGGCAGGTGGAACGTGCGGGCGAACTCCCAGTCACGCTCGTCGTGGCCCGGCACGGCCATGATCGCGCCGGTGCCGTAGCCCATCAGAACATAGTCGGCGATCCAGATCGGCAGCTTCTCGCCGTTCACGGGATTGATGGCGTGGCCGCCGGTGAACACGCCGGTCTTGATCTTCTCTTCCTGACGCTGCAGGTCGCTCTTGCGGGCGGTGGCTTCGATGTAGGCCTCCACCGCCGCGCTCTGTGCTGGAGTCGTGATGGCGCGCACCAGCGCATGCTCCGGGGCCAGCACCATGTAGGTGGCACCGAACAACGTATCGGGGCGCGTGGTGAAGATGCGCAGCTTGGCGTTCACCTGATCCAGTGCGAAGTCGACTTCGGCGCCGATCGAACGACCGATCCAGTTGCGCTGCATCTCCAGTGTGCTCACGGGCCAGTCCACCAGCGGCAGATCCTCGAGCAACCTCTCCGCGTATTCGGTGATGCGCAGCACCCACTGACGCATGGGCTTGCGGATCACTGGGAAGCCGCCGACCTCGGACTTGCCGTCGACCACTTCCTCATTGGCCAGCACGGTGCCCAGCTCGGGACACCAGTTGACGGGGACTTCGGCCACATAGGCCAGCCCGCGCTTGTACAGCTGCAGGAAGATCCACTGCGTCCACTTGTAGTACTCGGGATCGGTGGTATCAACCTCGCGATCCCAATCGTGCGACAGCCCCGCGCGCTTCATCTGTTTGCGGAAGTTCGCGATGTTCTCCCGCGTGGTGATCGCCGGATGGACGCCGGTCTTGACCGCATACTGCTCGGCCGGCAACCCGAACGCGTCCCAGCCTGTGCAGTGCAGGACGTTGTAGCCCTGCATGCGGCGAGCGCGGCACAGGATATCGGTCGCGGTGTAACCCTCGAGGTGCCCGACATGCAGGCCCGACCCGCTCGGGTAGGGGAACATGTCGATGCAGTAGAACTTCTTCTTGGCAGGGTCCTCGGTGGTGCGGAACGTCTTGCGCTCCACCCAGTACTGCTGCCAGCGGGGTTCGACCTCGGCGAATGGATATCGATGCGCGCTCATGGGATCGGTGGCTCCGTCCGAAATGGGTGTGGGTTCCCTCGGAAGATAGCGGAGGGGGCCGGGAGCGTCACGCGGCGCGGCGGCGGATGCCGACCCGCGGGCGTCGCCGAACTTCAGTTTCCCGCGACCTCGCGGGTGGCCTGTTCCAGCGCGGCCACCGAATCCGCGCGACCACCCTTCCACGCAGCCTCCGCGCGATACACGGCGTCGAGCGCGCGGCCGAGTGAGCGGGCATCGCGACGGCGCCCAAGCACCGCAGCCAGATCTCTGTGCACACTCCAGGTTCCCAGCGCGCCGGCGACCAGATTGCCGAGCAGGAACATGAGTCCGCCCTCGGTCTCGCCCGCGGCCAGCAATCGTCCGAGTCGTTGCGCGGCAAGACCGGGTTTGCCCTGCGCGACGGCTGCGAGGTATTCGGGGACGCCGGAGCCCACGATCGGCCGGGTCAGCGTCTCGACCTCCGACTTGAGCACATGCTTGCCGTCGGCCGAGAGCGCGGGCAGCTTGGACAGTTCATTGAAGAACGCGAGGGTCTCGGCCTCGCACGCATCGCAAAGCGAATCGAGTGCCCCCGCTTCGGCGGTGAAGCCCATGGCCGCCAGCCGCCGCGTGCCCCAGAGCAGAAGCGTCCGTCGGTCGAGCGGTTGCGCGTCCCAGCGTGCCGCGACCGCGCCGCGCAGAGGATCGAGCGTCTTGCGGTAGCTGTCCCCCATCGACTCGATCAGCACGATGCACGACTCCCCCGCTGGCCGGGCGATGCCCTCGGCGAGCGCGGCGATGTTCTTCTCGGAGCGCGTCATCTGTTCCACGCCCATCACGAACGTGAGCTCGCGAGAAGCGAACATACTGATTCCTTGATACGCGGAGAGGATCTCGTCGACGTCGTTCTCGCCCGGCCGAAGAATATGCGCGACCGGTGCATCCGGGACGGCAGCAGCCCACGCCCGGCGGAACTCGGCGAGGAACGCCGTCTTCACCGCTTCATCGGGACCTTCGAGATACAGGGATGCGGGGAAGCGCCCCTTGCCCGCTGCATCGAGAACGGCAAGGCCATCGACACTGGCCGCCAGGCGCACCGCAGCCTTGGCCGGCGCACGCGTGCCGCCCTTGCGGGCAGCCGGCGCGTCACCAGCCTTCGACGGAGCGGCTGAGGACTTCGTCCGCGATCTTGGCGATGGCTTCTTTGCGTCCATCGAGTTCCGTCTTGGCCGTCTGGCCGGGTACGTCCTGCACGTAGTAGTTGGCGGTCTTCACCAACTCCTCAGTCCAGACCTCGCGGTTCTTGACGAGGTCCTTGAAGGTGACCTGGACCGTGATCGTGACGCGATACTCCTGCGCCTGCGCCGCGTCCGAGAATCCGAACACCGAGTTCTTGTACTGCGTGATCCTGCCCTTCACCACCGAACTGGCGGAGCGTTCGTCGACCACCTTGAGATGGTTGTCGCGGACGAACCGCTGCACCACCGCGTCGGTGATCTCCTGCTCGAGCGTGTACTCGGTGGTGCCGTTCTCGAAGACCGGCACAGCCACGGTCTTGAGATGTTGTGGCAACAGCGCCGGGCTGGTGGTGTAGCCACAACCGGAGGCAAGCAAAAGCCCCGCGACCGCGACCGCGGCCAGCATGGCCGCGAGGCGAACGCGGGGCTGATGGTCAGTACGATTCAGGATGGGTCGAAGCCTCGATCTCTTCGGATGCGATGCCATACAGCTTCATGCGGTAGCGGAGCTTGTCACGCTTCAAGTTCAGCATCTCCGCAGTGCGGCTCTGATTCCACTTGGTAGCATACGAGGCACGCAGTATCAAGGCGCGCTCCAGTTCCTCGACGAGCGGCTCGAACGGGATGCCGCTCTCGGGGATGGAGTTCTGCAGCATCTCGTCCACCCGTGCCCCTAGCGAGGCGTCCGCCTGCCCGGGACGGGCACGCGGGGCCAGCTTGAGGTGATGCGCTTCGAGTGTCTCCGCGGTTTCGAGCAGGACCGTTCGCTCGAACAGGTTCTTGAGCTCGCGGATGTTGCCCGGCCACGGATAGTCGGTGAGCACACGCTCGGCCGACGGCGAGATCGCGCGGAAGGGCTTCTTGAACGCCTTGGCGAAGCGCTCCATGAACAGTCGCGCGAGAGGGATCGTGTCCTCCTTGCGCTCCCGCAGCGGCGGCACGTAAAGCGGCACGACCTTGAGACGGTAGTAGAGGTCCTCACGGAAACTCCCCTCCTTCACCATCTGCTCGAGGTGCTGGTTGGTCGCCGAGATGATGCGCAGGTTGACCGAGATGTCCTTGGTGCCGCCGACGCGTTTGAACGTGCGGCGTTCAAGCACGCGCAACAGCTTCACCTGGAGCATGGGCGACATCTCCCCGATCTCATCGAGGAACAGAGTGCCGCCGTTGGCCAGTTCCATCAGCCCGAGCTTCTGCTGACGGGCATCGGTGAAGGCACCCTTCTCATGACCGAACAACTCGGACTCGAGCAGTTCGCTGGGGATGGCGGCGCAGTTGATCTCGACGAACGGCTGGGCATGGCGCGCGCTCATCTTGTGGATCAGATTCGCGAAGTACTCCTTGCCCGTTCCGCTCTCGCCTTCGATCAACACGCTCGTGGTGTCGCCACGCGCGACCTGTTCGGCGATCGCGTAGGCCTCCTGCATCGCCGGGCTGCTCGAATGGAGGTAGTCCTCGTCGGCGAACGCCTGATGGCGCAGCCGTCGCAGTTCGAGCCAGATCTTCTGGGACTCGAGCGCGCGCGCCGCGAGCGCGAGAAGTTCCTCGCTCTGGAACGGCTTCTTGACGAACCAGAACGCGCCCGCGCTCATGGCTTCAACCGCCGTCTCGAGTTCGCCGAAAGCGGTCATGAGCACGACGGAGACTTCGGGCTGCACGCGCTTGATCTCTCGCAGCAACTCGATGCCTGTGCCGTCCGGAAGCTTCAGGTCCAGGAAGGCCATGTCGGGCATATCGCGTTCGATCGCCGCGCGTGCTTCGCGCACGGTGCCCGCACTGACCACCGTGTAGCCTTCCGCTTCGAGGGCCTGACACACGAAGTGTCGGATCGAGTCCTGATCATCCACGACCAGGATGTTCGCTTTGCTCATACCATGCCTCCCTGATGCTCGAGCGGGAGTTCCACCGTGAAGGTGGCCCCCTGCCCGGGCAGACTGGATACCGTCAAGCCACCACCATGGCGCTTCACGATGTCGTGCGTGATGTAGAGGCCAAGGCCAGTGCCGCCCGCCTTGGTGGTGAAGAAGGGTTCGAAAAGAGTTTTCTGGGTATCGGCGTCGATGCCACAGCCCTGGTCCGTGACACGGACCACCACTGCGGGTCCCGAAGCATCCGGCCGTCGCGCGGGCGCCATCGCAGTGTCCACCACGATCCGCCCGCCCCGTTCCGAGGCTTCCGCGGCGTTCTTGATGAGGTTGATCAGGACCTGCTGCATCTGGTCGACGTCATGCGCCACGGGCGGCAGGTTCGCCGGCAGCTCCAGCGTCGTGTCGATGCCGCGATCGGCGAGCATCGGTTCCATGGACTGGAACGCGCGTCGTACGGTCTCGTCGATCGGTCGCGGCCGCAGGTCGAGCCGGCGTGGATGGGTGACGTCGAATAGTTCCTGCACGATGCGGTCGAGCCGTTTGATCTCGGATAAGACGAAGTCCAGGTTCTTGCGTTGTGCCGCGTCATCACGGAACGCCTTGGCCAGATGTTGCACGCCCATGCCGATCCCAGTCAGCGGATTGCGGATCTCATGGGCCACGCTCGACGTGAAGCGGCCGAGCGCAGCCAGTCGGTCCATCTGGCGCGCATGTTCCTCGGCGCGCTTGATGGGCGTCAGGTCCAGGAACGTGGCAATCGCCCCATAGACCCGACCGGAGTCATCGCGGAGCTGCGAGGTGGTGAGGCGCACGGGTAGGGCAGCGCCGTCGCGCGAGCGCAGAAGCGTCTCCTGCCGCACCACTTCGTGGCCGCCCGCGAGTGTGTCATTGATCAATGCTTCACCTTCGGAGCCGAACACATCGCCGATCGCCAGGCCGAGCGCGTCGCTCTCGGGCCAACCGAGCAGGTCCTCGGCGGCCTGATTGAAGCTCAGGACCTCGCCGCTCAGGTTCACCGCCACGAGCGAACTGGCCATGGAGTCCAGCACGTTCTCGAGGAAGCGCTGGTTGCGGCGCAACTCCTGGAACAGTCGGGCGTTCTCGACCATCGGCGCGACCGACAGGGCGATGGATTCCAAGAGAGTCACGTCGGCGGCGGTCAGCGGCGGCGCATCCATGCTTCGCGCTGCTGCGATCACTCCGAGCGAGGGCAGCAGCTCACAGTTCAGGCAGCGGCGTTGTCCCTCCTCGCGCGCAGCCCCCCAGCCTTCAGCCGCCAAACCCGGCGGGGGCGTCAGCATCGCGGCGTCGCCGATCATGCAGTGCGTGCCGCAAACCGCGGACTGTTCATGGGCATGCACCGCCTGACTTCGCTGCAACGGTACGCAGGCCATCGAGCCGATGGCGGCGAGCGTGTCATGCAGTGGGTGCGCCTCGGACAACAGAGCAGGCGGATGACGACGGCAATCCTGATGCAGCAGCGTGCGGTTGAGCCATACGGCGCGAGCGAGCGAGCCGCGCTCCCCCACCACGGGCACTTCGAGCGAGAACGTCCCCGCGCCCGCGCCCGCACGACCGTTCGTCCACGCGCCGGTCAGGACACCGCGTTCGCGATCGATGAGCAGCAGGCAGACCTGGTCGAAACCGAACGCGCGCTGCAGATAGCGCGTGACCGTGCGAGTGGTCTCAGCGACGTCCACCGTGTTGGTGAGACTGCTGGCCACTTCGCGCAACGACACGAGCTGGACATTGGTCTCGATGAGGCGCCGGTGACTGCGTTCCAGCTCCTCGACGAGCTCGCCCAATGTCCGCACGAGCGTTTCCATGTCATCGACCCCGACGCTTGACGAGGGCTCAGTCCGATCGGACAGCCCGCGTACCTCGTCGACCCGGCGCAACAGCGCGCGCAGGTTGTCTCGTTCCGATCCAGGCATGTGTCCTGGTCGTCGCCGTCGGAAGGGGTCCGATGGCGCGGTCTGCAAGAGACCACGTGAGGAGAGCGGCACCTAGGGCGGGAGTTCGGCGACGCGTCCTTGGGAATGTCGCCCGGTCGGTGCGGCCGAAGCCGCCCCGCACGGGATCCTGCGTTACTGCTTCTCGACGAAATCGCGCACGGTCTGCGCGACGTAACGAATCTGCTCGTCCATCAGCTCGGGGTAGATCGGCAGCGCCAACGTCTCGGCGGCCGCCTGCTCGGATACCGGCATGTCACCAGCCTTGTAGCCCAGATGAGCGAAGCACTGCTGCACATGCAGCGGCACCGGGTAGTACACCTCGCAGCCAATGTTCTTCTCGCCCAGATGAGCTTTGAGGCCATCGCGGTTCGCGACGCGGATGATGTACTGGTTGTAGATGTGGCGCGTGCGCGGGTCGTGGAACGGCGTTCCGACCTTGGAGCCTTCGAACAGCTGGTTGTAGAGCGCCGCGTTCTTCGCGCGCTTCTCGCTCCAGCGGTCGAGGTGCCGAAGCTTCACCCGCAGGATCGCCGCTTGAAGCGCATCGAGTCGCGAGTTGGTGCCGACCAGCGAGTGGTAGTACTTGGGCTTGGCGCCATGGTTGCAGAGCAGCCGCAGCTTGTCGGCCAACTCGGCATTCTGCGTCACGACCATGCCGCCGTCACCAGCGCCGCCCAGGTTCTTCGACGGGAAGAACGAGAACGTGCCGAAGTCGCACATGGAGCCCGAGCGCTTGCCTTCCCACTCGGACCCGATCGACTGGGCGGCATCCTCGATCAGGTAGATCTGGTGCTTGTCGCAGATGGCCTTGATCGCAGGGATGTCACAGCACTGGCCGAACAGCGAGACCGCGACGACTGCCTTGGTGCGCGGCGTGATCGCCTTCTCGAGCAGGTGCACGTCGAGATTGAACGTCTTCGGGTCGACATCGACGAACACCGGCGTGGCGCCGTTGTTCGCGATCGTGCCTGCGGTGGCGAAGAACGTGTAGGCCGGTGAGATGACCTCGTCGCCGGGTCCGATGCCGAGCGTCCACAGCGCCATCAGGATGGCGTCGGTGCCCGAAGCACAGGCCACAGCATGCGCGCTCTGCGAGTAGCGGGCGATCTCCTCCTCGAGTCCCTTGATCTCGGGCCCGCCGATGAAACCGCAGCTCTCCATGATCTTGCGCACGGCGTCATCGACTTCGGGGCGGATTGTGTCGTACTGCGCCCGAAGATCGAGGAGCGGCACCTTGATCGAGGTATTCGTGGACATCACGCTCTCCTGTTCGTTCGAATGGGATCGCTGGCGGCGCTCACGCGTCCACCCAGCCTTGATTCTCGAGCAGTTGCTCCACCGGCACGTCGCGCCAGACACGGGCCGGCTTGCCCACGACGAGCGTGCGCGCGGGCACGTCCTTGGTGACCGTGCTGCCGGCGGCCACGAGACCGTCCTCATGAATGGTGACTCCGGGCAGTGTCACGCTCCCGGCGCCGATGCGTCCACCCTTCTTCACCGTGAGGCCCTTGAAGTGCTTGAAGCGTTCCTGCGTGCGGCCCACGAAGTTGTCGTTCGAAGTGACTACTCCCGGGGCGATGAAGACGCGATCCTCGAGCGTGGAGTAGGCGCAGATGTAGCACTCGGACTCGAGCTTGCAGTAGCGCCCGACGCTGCAGAAGTTCTCCACGGTGACGCCGCGGCCGACGATGGTGCCGCGCCCCACGGTGACGTTCTCGCGCACGGTACTCAGGTCTGCCATCAGCACCTTCGCGTCGATGACCGCTCCGCGGTAAACGATGACGCCGGTGCCGACGATCGACAGTTCGCCGATGGTGAGCGGCGGAAGCTCCTGGTCCTTGGTGGTGGCCGAGTTGGCCGCCTTCATGGGGACCTTGCCGAGCGAGGCATGGTCGTCAATGCGGACCGTGTCGCCCACCACCGTGTCGGCGTGGATGACCACGTGGTTGCCGAGCTTGCACCCCTTGCCCAGCTTGACGTTGGCGCCGATCACGCAGAACTCGCCGAACGTGGTGCCCTCGCCCACCTGGGCGCTCGGATGGATGACGCTCGTGCTCATCGGACCTCCAGCGCAAGCGGCTCGATCGCGACGGGCGCGCCGCCCGCTTTGAGCGACTTCTGCGCGGCATCCAGCACTTTCACCACACGCAGCCCACCCAGTCCATCGGTCAGAGGTTGCTTGCGGTCGCGGACACATTCCACGAAGTGCAGGCACTCGAGCCGGAGCGGTTCCTGCAGCGAGATCTTGGGAATCAGGATGTCGCCATTGCGCACGGTGAGCGCATCGCCGTAAGAGACGATCTCGCCCGCGCGGTCGACGCCTTTATCGTAGATCTTGATCTTCTCGCTCGCGTCCATGTCATCGAACACGACCATCTTCTGCGAGCCAACCACCGTGAACTTGCGCAGCTTGTGCGGGTCGAGCCACGACACGTGCACGTGCGCCATCTTGCCCCCGGGGAATCGCAGGTCGACGAACACCACGTCCTCGATACCGGGCTGCAGGAACGCGGAACCGCGCGCGACGACATCGAGCGGCTCCATGTCGAGCAGGTACAGCACCACCGACAGATCGTGCGGTGCGAAGCTCCATAGCGCGTTCTCGTCCTTGCGCACCTTGCCGAGATTGACGCGCTGGCAATAGATGTACAGGAGGTCGCCGATCGAGCCGCTCGTGACCATGTGCTTCAGGTACTGGACGGCCGGATGGTAGAGCAGCAGATGCCCGACCATGAGGATGCGTCCTCTATCCTTGGCGAGCTTGCACAGTTCTTCCGCGTGCGCGACTTCGAGGGTGAGCGGCTTCTCGACGTACACGTCCTTGCCCGCCTCGAGCAGGACCTTGGCGAGCGGGTAGTGCCCAACGGCCGACGCCGCGACGATGACGCCCTGGATCTCGGGATCCGACGCGATCTGACTCACGTCGGGGACTGCCTTCACGCCGGGATACTGCGCGGCGGTCTTGGCAAGGCGCTGCGGGTCCGCGTCACACACAGCGACGAGGCGCGCGCCCGGGAGATTGGCGAAGTTGCGCACGAGATTCGCGCCCCAGTCACCAGTTCCAACGACAGCGATTCCGATACGGTCTGACACGTTCTCCTCCGTGATCTTTCCCGACTGAAAGCCCCGATGAGGATGGCGACTCAAAGTATCAGCCGCTCATAGGGGGGTCAAAAAGCTGCGCGCTCAGCTATGGCCGCGGGCTGCGGCCTCGTCGCGCCCTTCTCAAGCGGCCTTCTGCTCGATCCCTTCCACGCGGTTACGACCCCGTCGTTTCGCCAGATAGAGCGCACGGTCGGCCGACTCGATGAGCGTGGCTCCCGACTCGCCGTCCTCGGGGAACGTCGCCACTCCCGAGCTCACGGTGATGCTCCCCTGCTCGGCGAGCGCGAAGCGATGCGCCTCGACGGCGGCGCGCAAGCGCTCGGCCACGGTGGCGGCGCCGGGGCGGTCGGTCTGCGGGAGGATGATCGTGAACTCGTCGCCGCCGTACTTCGCGACCAGATCCCAGGAGCGTACCGAGCGCGTGAAGATCTGCGCAATGTCCTTGAGCAGGTGGCTGCCGCGGATATGGCCGTTGCGGTCGTTGTAGCCCTTCAGGTTGTCGACGTCGACCATGACAATGGACAGGTCCTGCTTGTACCGACCCGCGCGCTTGATCTCGCGGCGCAACGCGGTCTTCAAGTAACGATAGTTGTAGACCTGCGTGAGCTCATCGGTCACGGCCAGCTTCTCGAGTGTCTCGGACAACTTGATGTTCTCGAGAGAGACGGCGGCCCACGCCACGAGCACAGCCAGATGCCGCGCGTCGCGCGCATGGAAGCGCGTGGAGCCCGCACGACGGTAAACAGCGAGATAGCCCGGCTCCTGCTCGCGCGTCGCGAGCGGGACGAACAGCACGGGGCCCGACTCGATTCCACTCACGCCGGCCTCGGCCATGCGCGGCGTATCCGCCAGATCGGTGACCGGACGCGGCGAGCCCGAGCGCAACAGCGATCGCTCGAAGTCCCGCACCGCGCGCGGTGCCTCGGACTCGGGAGCCTCATCGGCGCGACGCAGCACGTGCCGCTCGAGCTGGCGATTCGACGACAGGGCGAGCACGACGGCGTCCGCCTCGGCGATCATCAGCGCACTGCGCAACGTGGTGTGGATCAACTCCGGGCGCGACCGGGCCGCTGAGCGGCTGGAGAGCGCCATGAGCGATTCGAGGAGTTTCTCGCGTCCGAGCATGTGGTGGTCCCTGAAGGGGGTATGGGGGAAATCCCACGATGAGGTGGCAACGGCTGTGCCACCTGCGCAGAACCGCTCAGCGCGGCCCCGATCCCGACAGGAAGCGAAGCGCCAAGGCCACGGTGCGGACCCCGAACACCCCCAACCCACCCCCGATGAGGACCCAGCCCATGAGCTTCTGTGGCTCAGTTAACGGCAATGTTCCATAGTACTTGAGCCATTCACCAAGAACCCACATGAAGGTCGCGCAGAGTACGAGCGAAAGCCCGGCCTGGACGCCGAGCCAGATCCGCGCCTCCTCGGCCAGTCCCGGGGCCTCGTCGCTTCGTTGCGTCATTTCGCCCGAGGCCGCACGTGCAGCATGCAATACGGGGGCGGTGTCGGAGTGATTTTGACCAATGCGCCGGGCGACCCACAGCCGGGTGGCGCCGAGCAGGAACGACTTCCTCCCCACCACCTCGAAGCCCGCGCTCGCCAGATCGCGCTCGAACTCGGGTCCCGCTCCGAACTCGAAGATCGAGGCGCTCAGATATCGGTAGGCGGAAGGGTCCGGCGACAACCGGCCGAACAATGGGATCATGTGCCTTACCCACGCGCCGTGGAACGGCCGCAGGAACCCCGGTGCGGGCGCTGCGGCCTCGAGCACGACCAGCACTCCTCCCGGCCGGAGCGTGCGCCCGATCTCGGTCAGTGCCGCATCGCGCGGGCGCAGGTTGCGCACGCCGAACGCCACGGTGACCGCATCGAGCGATGCGTCTCGCAGCGGCAGGCGGAAGGCATCCGCGCACGCGATGCGTGGCGCCCAACCGCGCGAGCCGTAAGTCTGATCGGCCACGCGAAGCATCTGGAAGCTCACATCCATTCCCAGCACGGTGCGGCCCGGACGGCACAGTCCCGGCAGTGAGACGCCGCTGCCCGTGCACAGGTCCAGTACGGCGTGCGCGCCGGCCGGCACGCAGCGCCACATCGCTTCGCGCCAAGCTCCATCCTGCCCCAGCGTCATCACGCGGTTCAGGAAGTCGTAGCGCCCGGAGACATCGTCGAACATCGAGGCCATCTGCTCGGCGGCGTGCGGGCGGAAGCGCTTTTCGATCGTCTCGGGCATGGGCTGGATGGCGCTCTCATTGCGCGGCGGCTCGTTCACGCGCAGGGCCCGCGCGCGAATAGCGGGTGGGATGGTGAATGGTGCGCCCGACAGGGGTCGAACCTGTAACCTTCAGCTCCGGAGGCTGACGCTCTATCCAATTGAGCTACGGGCGCACAAGGCGACAGGGTATAGCACAGCTGGGAGATACCGTCACATCGCCACGGCTGGTGCCCGTCCGGCCACGGAGCATGGACTCCGCTCTTGAATGGTGTATGACCGGGTGCCATCCTCGCTGCTGAGGAGGCCGCATGGAACTTCGCCAGATGCTCCGAGGATGTCTCTGGTTGCTTGGCTTGATCGCGCCCGTTGGCGTTGCCGCGGCGGAACTGCCGGTCGGGGGCGTTGAGTTGTTCCTCACCAAGCGCCCGTTCGAGGCGCAACTGTGGAGCAGCGGGAATGACGCTGTCTTGGTCGCGGGGATACACTTCTCGCAGGCCAACTATGCCGCGTGCGTCTTTCGTGTGCTCCCCGACGGTTCGGTGCCTACCGACCTTTATGGATCCGTGAGCGGGGAAGATCTCAACACCGTTCCCGATGGCGTGGGCGGTGCTTGGGTCCCCCAAGGGTACGGCGACGTATGGATCGGTCACGTGACGGCGGATGGCAGCGTTGATTCCGCCTATCCTAAGCAGGTCGCCAGTACGGCTTCCCAAGAGCTGGCCGCGCACGCCTGCTCGGATGGTGCCGGGGGTGTCTTCGTCTCCTGGTTCGTGATCGGGACCTACACGCTCCGGCTCCAGCATCTCAACGCCGCAGGCGCTATCGTTGCGGGTTGGCCTGCTGCGGGCCTGCTCATCGCATCGGGCTTCCCTTACCTCTTCTCGCAACATGTGCTGGCTTCCGATGGTGCGGGTGGGGTGGTCGTGGTGTGGCTCTCGGACTTCGTGCGGGCACGGCGCGTCAGTTCGGCTGGCACTTTCGTCAGCGGGTGGCCCGCGACCGGGCTGGCGATCGGGACGCTGCCTCCCGAGAGCTCCATCAGTCCACGCCTCAAGGCGCTGGCTCCAGCCCCGAATCATCTTCAGATCCTCGCGCGTTGCCGCGCCGGGAGCCAGACCGTCGCGGAGTTGAGTGTGGTCGACCTCTCGGGCGCGGTTCCCGTGGTCACCTCACCCTTCCAGGTCTCGCGCGCCGAGTCCCTCCTCTTCCTGCGACTCGAAAGCGATGGGGCGGACGGAGCGCTCGTGGCGTTCGCTGCATCTCCCTCGGGGCTCGCGCATGTGCGCGCGGATGGCCTTCAGGACCCGGCGTGGCCGGTGGGTGGACTCGTGCTGCCCGCGAGTACGACGATCGCGGTGTCGCGGCATGTCTCCGGAGTCCTCGCCGTCGCGACGGATGATGGCCGCACGCCGGAACAGTTTCCCGTCCCGCGAGTGCGGTGGTTCCTCGCCGACGGCAGTCCGGACCCCGCTGCGCCCGCGCTGGGTTACGAAGTGGATACGCACCTGGCTTGGGGTCCGGGGCTTGGTGACAAGGGCGGGACCGTTGCTGGCGTTCTGGCAGTCGCGCCGCGCGATGCGCGCATCGCCTGGACCGGCGCGGACTTCACCTTCTACTCCAACACCACGCGACTCAGTCGCTCCCCTGAAGCCGATGTGCTGGGCGCCGGGCCCGGACCGGCTAAGCTGGGCCACCTCACGCTGTCACCCAATCCCGTCTGTGGCCGATTGACGCTGAACTTCACGATCGCTGCGCAGGAGTCGGGCTCACTCCAACTATTCGATCTCGCCGGTCGCTGCGTGTGGAGCACGACCGTGCAGGGTGGAACACACGAGCAGACGCTTTCACTCGGGTCCTCGGGGCTGTTGCGTCCCGGGCTGCATTTCGCTCGACTCGTCACGCCGACCCGGACGCTCGTGGCGAAGGCCGTCGTCGAGAACTGACACCTCGGAAGGTCAGCGCCGCTTCGTCGCCCACCACTGCGTGCACGCTTCGAGATCGCCCCGTCCGAGGCCGTGTCCCCCGCGTGACCAGGTCAGCGTCACCTCGGCGCCAGCGGCCTTGAGCAGCTCGGCGAGGCGTTCGCTGTTCTCGCGCGGCACGATGGGATCGTCCTCCCCCGCAGCGATGAACACGGGACGGCCGCTCAGGTCGATGGATGGGTCGGGTTCGAATGGCACCATGGGGCGTAGCAGCACGGCACTGGCCAGGGCGTGCGGATGCGAGAGCAACAGGCTCGCGGCAATGTTGGCACCATTGGAGAATCCCAACGCGTGCACGCGCTTGGGATCGAAGCCGTACTCGCTCGCGGCCTCGGCGATGAACTCGGCGAGTTGAGTGGTGCGCGCATGCAGGTCGGGCACATCGAAAACGCCCTCGGCCAGTCGGCGGAAGAAGCGCGGCATCCCCTGCTCGAGCACCGGGCCGCGAGGGCTCAGCATCGCGGCGCCGGGCGCGACTGACCCACCCACCGGCAGAAGATCGTTCTCGTTCCCGCCGGTTCCATGCAGGAGCAGCAGGGTGTCCTTCGAATCGCCCGAGGCAGGTTCGAAACGATGCACGAACGACAGTGCGCTCATGCGTCCCGCCGCTTGGGCACCGTGATCGGGGGCAGTGTCTGTTCGATGCGCGCGCGCGTGGGCTCGAGCCACGCGGGGATACGCAGCGCCTCCCCCAGCGTCTCGAGCGGCTCGTCCACGGTGAAACCCGGTGGGTCGGTTGCGATCTCATAGAGCACGCCGCCGGGCTCGCGGAAGTAGATCGAATGGAAGTAATCGCGGTCCATCACTTCAGAGACACTCGCGCCCGCATCGGCCAACGTGCTGCGCCAGTCGAGCTGCGCAGCATCGTCTGCGGCGCGGAATGCGACGTGGTGGATCGCGCCGGCTGCCATCACGCCGGGTGCGGCATCGGGAACGTGCAGCACATCGATGATCGCGCCGGGGCCGCCCTCGGCGACCTCGTAGCGATAGCGATGGCCTTCGGCCCCCATCGCCCGGAATCCCATCGACTCGGTGAGCAGCGCCGCGCTCGGCTGCGGATCGAGCACGAGCAACGTGACGCTGTGCAGTCCGGTGATCCATGGCTCACGGGATTCCTCGCCGGCGGCCACGAGTTCGACACGCATCCCGTCGGGATCGTCGAAGGCGATGACTTCATCGCCGAAACGGGACTCCGTTGTGCCGGGAAGCACGCCCAGCTTCGTGAGGCGCGCGCGCCACCGCTCGAGCGAGCCACGCGGCACGATGAACGCATTCGCGCTGGTCTGCCCCGCCCCCGCGCTCCCGCGGCGAGCGCCAGGCCACGGGAAGAACGTGAGCAGTGTGCCGGGGCGGCCAGCGGCATCGCCGTAGTACAGGTGATAGTTCCCCGGATCATCGAAGTTCACCGTGCGCTTCACCAAGCGTAGACCCAGCACGCCACAGTAGAAGTCGAGATTGGCCTGAGGTTCGCTCGCGATGGCGGTGACGTGGTGCAGCCCGAGCAGATCGGCCATGTCAGCTGCGTCCGGTGACCCGCAGCACCTCGGCCACGTCCTTGTCCCCGCGTCCCGACAGGTTCACGAGCACATGTGCGTCAGGGCCGAGCCGCTTGCCCTCGCGCAGCACCCACGCGAGCGCGTGCGAGGACTCGAGCGCCGGGAGCACGCCCTCGAGCCGAGCCAACAGTTCGAACGACTCCAGCGCTTCCTCGTCGGTCACATGCCCGAACTCCACGAGCTTCTGGTCGAAGAGGTACGCGTGTTCGGGCCCGAGTGCCGGGTAGTCAAGTCCGGCCGAGACCGAGTGGGTCTCGCGGATCATCCCCTGTGCATCCTGCAGCAGCAGTGTGCGCGTGCCGTGCAGCACGCCGACGCTGTGCTCGGGCACGCGCGCGGCATGCTTGCCGCTTGCGATGCCGTGCCCACCGGCCTCCACCCCCAGCTTGCGCACGCCGGCATCATCAAGGAACGCGTGGAACAGTCCAATCGCGTTGCTACCGCCGCCCACGCACGCGACCAGCAGGTCGGGCAGGCGGCCAGTCAAGCTCTGGAACTGCTCGCGCGCTTCGACGCCGATCACCCGATGGAAGTCGCGCACCATCATGGGGAACGGGTGCGGACCGAGGACCGAGCCCAGCACATAGTGCGTGTCCTGGACGCGTGTGACCCAGTCGCGCATCGCTTCGTTGATGGCGTCTTTGAGCGTCTTCGAGCCCGAGTCCACTTCGCGGACTTCGGCGCCGAGCAACCGCATGCGTTCGACATTCAACTTCTGGCGGCGCGCATCCTCGACGCCCATGTACACGACGCACTCGAGCCCGAAGCGCGCGGCAGCTGCGGCGGTGGCGACGCCGTGCTGCCCAGCACCGGTCTCGGCGATCACCCGCGGCTTGCCCATGCGCTTCGTGAGCAGGCATTGCCCGATGGTGTTGTTGATCTTGTGCGCGCCCGTGTGCAGCAGATCCTCGCGCTTCAGGTACACGTTGCAACCGGCGCGTTCGGAGAATCGCGTGGCGCGGTGCAGCGGCGTCGGGCGACCCGCGAAGTCCCGCAGCGTGTCCGCCAGCTCCTTGCGGAAGGCGGGGTCGGCCTGCGCTCGCTCGTATTCGCGCGTGAGATCCTCGAGCGCGTAAACCAGCGTCTCGGGGACGAAGCGGCCACCGTAGGGGCCGAAATGTCCGGTACTATCGGGTTGTTGCGTTGCGATGCTCATCGTACTCCCTCACGGCGGCGACATAGCGCCGCACGAGTTCCGCATCCTTCACGCCGGGGCTGGACTCCAGCCGCGACGAGGCATCCACTGCGAACGGGTCCGCGGCTTCCAGCGCCGCGACCACATTGTTGGCATCGAGTCCACCCGCCAGCATCACATCACGTCGTCTTGCGAGCGCCGAAGCGGCTTCCCAGGGGAAGGTCCTGCCGGTCCCTCCCGCCAACTTGTCGTGTGCGGTGTCGAGCAGGACCAGATGCTCCGGCATTGGTTCTTCACCATGGAAGATACCCGATGCATCCACGCCCATCGTGAACGCGCATGGCAGCGGGAAGTCAGTGGGCCACGTTCGTGGGTCCACGCGGTGAAGTTGGATGCGCTTGGCCCGCATGCGACTCGCGATGGCGAGTGCTTCCTCGGGGGTAGGCCCCACCATCACCGCCACGGCGATGATGTTGTCCAAGGATGCGACGATTTCGCCAGCCACATCCGGGAGCAACAGCCTCGGGCTGCCCCCCTTGACCACGAAGCCCAGCCAATCGACGCCGCAGTCCCGCGCGTGAGCGGCGTCCTCTCGCCGGGTCAGGCCGCAGACTTTGACGATGGTGTGCCGCGGCCAGGCGGTCATGGAAGGGCGGCGCCGATGGCGCCGGGGTCGCTGGCGCCAGCCGCGCTCACGTCTGGCCTCGCGCAGCCGCGCACATCATCGCGAGCGTGGCGGCGGGGTCCGGACTGGTCATGAACACCTCACCCATCAGCACCGCATCACATCGGGTCTCGCGCAGTCGCAGCAAGTCCTCGGGCCGCGACAACCCGCTCTCGGCGACGGCGATGCGG
>Ga0163144_10005245_pt1 | contig 28839 bp, 18 predicted proteins | sample OliLak19BULKMAT1_FD_123175 | JGI IMG/M metagenome (GOLD analysis project Ga0163144, IMG submission 123175) | Freshwater microbial mat bacterial communities from Lake Vanda, McMurdo Dry Valleys, Antarctica - Oligotrophic Lake LV.19.BULKMAT1 | ecosystem: Environmental > Aquatic > Freshwater >...
CGATTCGACAACCCGTACCCGGTCTCTAACCCACCATCAGAACCGGAAGTACCGCACGACGATGTCGAGCGCATCGCCGTCGCCGTTCAGGTCGTTGCCGGTGCCGAGCAGCGACTCTTGGTACAGGTACGCTCCGAACGCCGAGCCCTCGATCCCGGCGCCGATCGACGGGCCATTGAAGGTGTTGAGCGACCCCATGAAGGTCGGCCCTCCAGCCCCGTCGAGGCGCACCCGCTGCAGGACCATGTCGTTGGCGTCGCCGTCGCCGTTGCGATCCGTCGCGCCATGCGCGGCCTCGGAGACACGATAGAAGGCGTAACCGCCGAGGGTCGAGATGCCGGCGTTGTTCGCTTGCACCGCGACTCCGACACCCGGGAAGCCCAGGCGATTGGCTGTCAGGACGACCGGGAAGGTCGGGATGGAATCGAGCTGATCCATGTCACCGTTGATGTCTGCGCCGCGGCCCTCCTCGGTGAATGCAGCGAGGAACCGCGTGCTGCTGCGCGGGTCGTCGGCGAACCAAGAAACGGCGACGGGTACGACCGGTGTCGTGCTGCCGTGGCCGAAGTTCCAGCTCTGGCCCGTCGACGCCGGCGTGTGGGCCGCCACGAGGATGCGGTCCGTGCCGGGAGCGCCATCGTGATCGCGTCCATCTGCGGCCTCGTCCACCGCGATGGCGAAGTTGGAGCCGACGGTCACGGCACCGCCGCTCCCGCCGGGAAGACTGACCGCCACGGCGAGCAAGCGGTTCGCGTCGGTGATCGGCGTGACGGGCGCGGTCGGATTCGACGCCGCGACCCAGCGGAAAATCGGGTCGACGAAGTCCGAGTCGCCGTTGAGGTCACAACCGCCGTTGCCCTCCGCGGCCTCGTTCGAGACGACGGCTACGAAGCCGGCCGAATGGGCGTACACCGGGCCGGCGACGTCGCCGACGAGGCCCGTGTTGACCACCCGTGCGTTTGCCACCAAGTCGCTCATCAGGAGCCAGTGGAGGCAGTGATCGAACATGTCGTTGTCGCTGCGTCCGACGCAGTTCGGCGGCTGCCACGACGCGACGAAGTCGACGGGGTCATTCAAGTTGGCGCCCTGGGCCGCCTCCGATACCAAGAACCCGCAGAGCCAATCGTTGCCGACAGCGACGGCGGCGAGCGCTGAGTCGCTGCTCGACGCGAGCGCGGTGCCGCGCAATGTCGGCACGGTCTCACCCGCGTCGATCACCGCGAGGATGCGGGTGTCCGTCGCGTCTCCGTCCGCGTTGAGCTGCCCGTCGACGTTCTCGTCGATGAGGCAGAACACGACGTCGCCGACCACGCGCGCCACACGCACATGCACGCCGTCGTCGTTCGGATCGTCGATCGTGCTCACGATCGGGAGCAGCGCGCTCGGTGGCCCGCCGCGGACCGGCACCCGCGTGCACACCAAGTTCGTCTCGAACTCCGCCGTCGGAGACGTGACGGAGGAGTAGAAGAGCGTGTTCGCTGCGACGGCGATCGCCGGATTTGCATTCGGATCGAGCGTCGCGACGAGTGTCGGCGTCGGGCCTGCAGCCGTGCGCACCAGTAAGACCCGGTCGGCCATGTCCATGTCGTTGTTCCAGTCGACGCCGTCCTGGGCCTCGAGCACTTCGAGGAAGAGCGTGCCGTTGACCCACGCGAGAGTCTCGGTTGCCACACCCAGGTTCGCGACAGCGCGCGTCTGTGTATTGACTCTGATCGCGACCGAGTCCGCGGTATCGCCGTCACCATTGAAGTCCGTTCCGCCCGGACCGGTCGTCGCCTCGTCGGCGAGGTAGGCGAGGAGGTCCCCGTCCGCGAGGAGCGGCGTCGAGGCGGCCACGGAGTGGCTCGTGTGTCGCAGGACGAAAGGCATCGCGTCCGACTCGTCGTCCGCTGCGCCGCAGCCGGTGATCGCCGCGAGGAGCAAGGTCACGGTGCCACGCATTGCGGCGCATTGGGCCCGCGCGCCGGCAGCGCTCGGCGCGGTGGTGGGTCGAAGGTCGAAGAGGACCTCGCTCGCGAGGTCGGTACGGCGCGGGTGGCTCATGGTGGGCAAAACAGTGGGAGGGTCATGGCCTTCACCGAGGGGCCGGGCACCTCGGCGACTGGCTCGCCGAGCTGCTGGGCTCCCCGCTGAGCGGCTCACCACGGGAGCATAAGGGGTCCCAGGCTGATCTTCTCGTTCGCGTCCAGGCCACAGCGGCGCATACTCCGGTGTCATGGACACACAAGCCCCGCGGGTCACCGGCCCGGTCCTCGTCGGCCCTGTTCTCGTCATCGGGGGCGCCGGCTACATCGGCAGCCACTGCGTCAAATTGCTTCAGGCGAGGGGCCTCCCGGTCGCTGTGTTCGACGACCTCTCGACCGGGCATCGCGACGCCGTGGGCTGCCCACTCGTCGTGGGGTCGCTCGGAGACCGCGCTGCGCTCGCGGCGGCCTTCGCAGCGCACCGGCCGGCGGCCGTGATCCATTTCGCGGCCAAGTGCTACGTGGGCGTCTCGGTACGCGAACCAGCGGATTACTACCTCGAGAACGTGCACTACACCTGGAACCTCCTCCAGGAGATGCGCGCCGCGGGCGTCCGGGACATCGTCTTCTCGTCGACCTGCGCGACGTACGGCGAGCCGACCGTCGTGCCGATCCCGGACGACCATGCGCAGCACCCGATCAACCCGTACGGCCGCACTAAACTGCACATGGAGCACATGTTGCAGGATTTTGCGCATGCGTACGACCTGCGCTTCGCCGCGCTCCGGTACTTCAACGCGGCGGGGGCGGCGCAGGACGGCACGCTCGGCGAGGACCACGACCCCGAGACCCACCTGATCCCCCTCGTGCTGCAAGTGGCCATGGGTCAGCGACCCTCGCTCCAGGTCTTCGGCGACGACTACGACACTCCGGACGGGACGTGTGTGCGCGACTACATCCACGTCGAAGACCTCGCGGATGCGCACCTGCGGGCCCTCGCGCATCTGCAAACGGGCGGCGGCAACCTCGCCTGCAACCTCGGCACGGGGCGCGGTTACAGCGTGCGAGAGGTCATCGAGACTGCGCGCGTGATCACCGGGCGAGAGATCGCGTACCAGGTCGCGCCACGCCGCGAGGGGGACCCTGCGGTGCTCGTCAGCGGAGGCGCGCGCGCGCGCGAGGTCCTCGGTTGGACGCCGCGCCGCGGCGCCCTCACGGACATCCTCGGCGACGCTTGGCGCTTCCTCGAGACCCACCCGCACGGATACGCGGGCTGACGCGAGGCCGCTGCGCGCTGCAGTTGAGCACGGTGGAGACAAGGACTACCCTGACCGAAATGGAGCGGCAGGAGGCACAGAGGACGGAGGCGGCGCCCGCAAGCTGTCGACCCGCTCCCCGACGACCCACTCCCCGACCACGGAGCGGGCTTTTCGCCGTGGGCGGCCTCACGCTGTTGGCCTCGCTCGCGCTCACGGGCCGCGGCGTCGGCGCGCACGAGCCGCCGTCAGCCCCTTTCGACGACGTGCCGCCCTTTCCGTCGGAGGCCCTCGCGAGCATCACGACCGAGGAGGCCGAGGCCGCCGTGCGTCACCTCGCATCGCCGGCGCTCGAGGGGCGTGACACACCGAGCGCGGGCCTCGACCTCGCATTCGCCCACGTCGCCGAGTGTTTCACCGCCGCGGGGTTGAAGCCCGCGCCGGGCGCCACAGAGCTCCTCCGGACCTACAGCCTCGAGCGCCTCCTCTACGACCGCGTCGTGCTGCATACGCCGCTCGCGGAGGCCTGCCTGCTCGAGGTGCGCGAGGAGAAGGGGCGCGGGGGCGAGCCAGAAACGCCACGGAGCCTGCGCTACGGCGTCGATTTTGTGCCCCTCGCGGAGTATGCCGGCGAGGCCGAAGGCGAGCTGATCTTCGCGGGCTTCGGGATCGAGAACAGCGACGCCCGCTACGACGACTTCAAGGGGCTCGAGCTGCGCGGCAAGATCGTCGCGATCGTCGCCGGCGAGCCGGAGCACAAGCGCTTGTTCGAGGGACCGGAAGTGACGGCCGAGGCTGCTGTTTGGAACAAGCTCGACGCGCTCGCCCAGCGCGGCGCGGCGGGCGCGCTCGTCATCCGCCGACCGCCCGTGCTGGAGAAGGGCCAGGACGCGCCGAGCCTCGCGTATCGCTGGACCCGCGCGACCTGGATCGCGCCGACGAACGACAAGGTGCGCCAGACCGTCCCCACGCTCGAGCTGCACTGGGACGCGGCGCGCGAGCTCTTGGGTTTCGATCCGCTCGACTGGGCGGAGAAGGTCGATCGCACCGGTAAACCGCAGAAGCGCGCAGTCCCGCGCCGGCAGGTGCGCCTCGTCAGCGCGACGCGCACAGGGCCTGTCGCGCTGCCAAACCTCGTCGCGCACTTGCCCGGCTCGGACGCCTCGCTGGCTGGCGAGTACGTCGTCGTCGGGGCCCACGGGGACCATATCGGCGTCGGCCCGCGCGAACGTGTCGGGCGCGGCGCGGATGACAACGCGTCGGGGGTCGCGGCGCTGATGGAGGTCGCCGAAGCGCTCGCGCTCGCGCGTCCGGCGCGCTCGGTGCTGTTCGTCTGCTTCTCAGGCGAGGAGGACGGGCTCCTCGGCTCGGCGGCCTTCGTGCGCGACCTGCCTGTCCCGCGCGAAAAAGTGATCGCGATGGTGAACCTCGACATGATCGGTCGCGGCGACGCGAACCACGTCGTCGCCCTCGGGTTCCCGCAGAATCCCGCGCTGCGCGACGCGGTGCAAGCTGCGCAACGCCTCGGGCGCACCGGCGTGAGCAAAGTCGAGGAGTGCACGGACGCCGGGCTCTTCAAGCGCTCGGATCACTACTCGTTCCACGAGGCTGGAGTGCCCTCGGTGTTCTTCTTCGAGAACTACCCTCTCGAGCAGAACCGCGACTACCACACCTGGCGTGACACGCCGGAATTCGTGAACTTCGAGAAGGTGCGCAACACTGCGCGGCTCGCGGCGCTGACGACGTGGGTCATCGCTCACCGTCGTGACCCCTTGCCCTCGCCCAAATGATGAACGTACGGACGATGGAGATGGATCGCGAGCGAGGGCGCGCCTGGCGGGCGACTGGGTTGCTGGGGACGTGCGCCGTCGTCCTGGCTCTGGTCGGTTGCAGCGGAGATGGTATCGAGGCGTCGACCGAGGAGGGCGATCGGGCGCGGGGCTTCGAGGAGGGACTCGACCTCGACCTGACACGCGCGCGATTCGAATTCGAGCGGACCACGGTCGTCGCAGTCGACAGCGCGCCAGGCCGTCACGTGTCGACGGTCACGGCTCTGACACCGACTCCAGGAGCCACGCAGGGCGCCGAGGGCCAGCGCGACATCCGGAGCGCAAAGGACCGTGGTGTGCACCAGGACGCCCTGCGCCGCGAGGCCCAGCGAATCATCGCGCGCTGGACCGCTGAAGCGCGCACGGTGAGCAAGGGTCGGGTCACGCCCTCGGAGGTGACCGTCGCCGTGCACGTGCGCGACCTCGGCACGCAGCGTGAACTGCTCGACCTGCAGGGCCGGGCGCCGCTCATTCCGGCCTCGAACTTGAAGCTCTTGACCGTGGCCGCGGCGTTGACCTTGCTGGGGCCCGACGCCGTGTTCGAGACCGTCTTCGAGGCGAGCGCGACGCCCGTGGCCGGTGTGCTCCAGGGTGATCTCGTCGTGCGCGCGGGCGGCGATCCCTTGTACGACGAGAGCCTGCGCGGCGGCCTCGATCCGTGGCTCGAGTCCCTGGCCCAGCAGCTCGGCGCAGCTGGCATCCGGCGCGTCTCCGGGCGCCTCGTGCTCGATGACAGCGGCTGGGAACAGCCCGGCGTCCCGTCGGGCTGGCCGAGCGCGCGCGACCACTGGCAATCCTACTGCGCGCTGTGCGCAGGCTTCACGGCGAACGCTGGCTGCCTGACCGCGACGGTGACGCCGACCCGCGCCTCCGCGGCCGCGACGGTCGAGCTCCTGCCAGCGCACACCGGCCTCGAACACCGCGTCAGCGTCAAGACCGGCGCGCGGCGCAGCGGCAACGACGTGCGCGTCGGCGCGACCGCCAAGGTCGCGACGGTGGGGGGCACGCTGGCCGAGGGCGACCCGACGTTCCGCGCCGATTTTGCGCACCCGGACCCGCGCGCGCTCTTTGCGCAAGCGGTGCTCGGTGGGCTCGCGCGGCGCGGGATCGCGATCGACGGAGGGCACGTCTTCGAGGGCGCGCCGACACCCGGGGCGATCGTCGCGCGTTGGCGTACGCCGATGGCCTCGGTCTGGGTCCCGATCCTGCGCGATTCAAACAACTCGGTCGCAGACCAGCTGTTCCTCGCGCTCGCGTACGCCCACACCGGTTTCGGCGATCGTCAACACGGCGCCGCGGCGGTGCGCGAGGCCCTCGTGCGCTTGGGTGTCGATCCCGGGCCGCTCGTCGTCGTCGATGGCTCGGGCCTCTCCAAGGACGATCGTTGCACGGCAGAGCAGCTCTGCGCCTTGCTCGCGGCGCTCGCGGCCGGTCCCAAGACGTGCCTCGACGCCGTCATCGGCGCGCTGCCGGTGGCAGGTAAGGACAGCAAGCTGTCGTCGCGCATGCGCGGGACCGATGCCGCGGGCCGCGTGCGCGCGAAAACCGGGTTCGTGAATGGCGCGAGCAGCCTCTCCGGGTACGTCGACACCCTCGCGGGGGGGCGCCTCGCGTTCTCGATCCTCGTGAATTACCCGCGTGTCTCGGGCCTCAACACGGCCGTGTGGAAGCCGATGCAAGACGAGCTGTGCGGCCTCTTCGTTGGAGTCGAGGCGCGATGAGCCGACCGTCCCCGGCGGCGCTCTGGTCGACTCTCCTCCGCGGCGCTGAGGCGCGCGGCGCCCCGCCTGTGGTTCCCCCGGGGGCCCTACCGGGGGCCCTACCGGAGGCCCTACCGGAGGCCCTACCGGAGGCGCTACCGGAGGCGCTGTCCGCCGAGCTCTTCCGCGAGGTCCTCGGCGCGGTGTTCGACGTCGGCGCGATCCAGCTCCAGCACCTGGGTCGTGTCGCGGAGGTCACGACGAAGAGCGCCGCGCGGGACCTCGTCACGGAGGTCGACGTCGCGTCGGAGAGGATGCTCGTCGAGCGTATCCGGAGCGTCGCGCCTCTGCATGCGATCGAGGCCGAGGAAGAGGTCCACGACTTGCCGGGCGCCGGCTTGCGGTGGTTCATCGACCCGCTGGACGGCACGGTGAACTACGTGCATCGCCTGCCGTACTTCTGCGTATCGGTGGCGCTCTACGACGGCGTTCGTCCGCTGCTTGGCATCGTGCACGCGGCGCGCCTCGGGGAGACGTTCGTCGCCGTCGCTGGGCACGGCGCGTGGTCCGTCGAAGGGAGCGCTGCGCCGAAACGGCTCAAGGTCGCCGCGACCACGGATCTCGCCGAAGCGGTGCTCGGCACGGGGTTTCCGTATCGCCGCAACGAGCTCGTGCACTCGAACCTCGAGAACTTCGGGCGCTTCTTCTTCGACGTGCGCGATCTGCGCCGCATGGGCTCCGCGGCGCTCGACCTCGCCGCGGTTGCCGCGGGGCGCCTCGATGGGTTCTGGGAGCTGCACCTCGCGCCGCATGATGTCGCGGCGGGGGCGCTGCTCGTGCGCGAGGCGGGGGGGGTCGTGACCGACGCCAGCGGTGGCGACCAGTGGCTGCGAGGGGGTCATATCGTCGCAGCGAATCAGGCTCTCGCCGCGCAGATCGCGCCGCGCCTCAGCTTCGGGAACGAGCAGCGGTAAACGTGGCCGTCGGCGGCCCCGTTACGGGCCACTGCGACGGGCCTCCGCGAGGCTGCGCGCCTCCGAGATCGACTTCGGCCCTTGAGGATCCGGGCCGTGTGCCAATAATGGTTCCCCGCCGGCCCCGACCAGGGGCGGGCGTTCGACTCCTCCGTTCCCCTCCGACTCCGCCGAGAATCCAAAGCACATGGCCGTTCTGGTTGGCAAAGAAGCCCCTACGTTCACCGCCGAGTCCGTCACCGCCAGCGGCGAGTTCAAGCCGCTCGCGCTGAAGGACCTGCGCGGCAAGTTCGTCGTCCTGTTCTTCTATCCGCTCGACTTCACCTTCGTCTGCCCCTCGGAGATCATCGCCTTCGACAACAAGGTGGACGAGTTCGAGTCGCGCGGTGTGCAGCTCATCGGTGTGTCCGTCGACAGTCACTTCTCACACCTCGCGTGGCGCAACATGCCGCGCGACCAGGGCGGCATCGGTCCGATCAAGTTCCCGCTCGTCGCTGACCTGACGAAGTCGATCGCGCGCGATTACGACGTGCTCACCGGTGATGGCGCGGTCGCGTACCGAGGCCTGTTCCTGATCGACGGCAAGGGCATCGTGCGTCACCAGGTCGTCAACGACCAGCCGCTCGGTCGCAGCGTCGACGAGACCCTGCGTATGGTCGACGCGTTGCAGTTCCACGAGCAGAACGGCGAGGTCTGCCCCGCCAACTGGAGCAAAGGCAAAGAGGGCATGCAAGCCTCGGCCGAAGGAGTCGCCAAGTACCTCGCCGCGCACGCGACCAAGCTCTGAGCGCAGCCGCGGTCCAAATCCGAAGTACGGAGCCAGGGTCGTTTCTTCACTTTTGCCGATCGCTCGCGCGAAGCGCGAGCGATCGGCAAAAGTGAAGAAACGACCCTGGCTCCGTACTTCGGATTTGGACCGCGCCGATTCTTCGAGGATTCGCCGCCGGCGGGTTGTGTTGTGCACGCGCGGGCCTGGCTGCTACCATCGTCAGGTTGGAAGAGCCTCGGCGCACTCCACGGACCGCACTCGCAAGGGGCGGAACTTCGGAGTCGGCTGCGGTTCGACCCCCGCTACCTCTCGGCCGGCGCGGCCCGGAGGGGCTTTGGGGTCGGCTCGCTGTGGCCCAGGAGCCGGGGACGTTGAACGTCGATCGACAGCCAGCACGACGCTGATCCATGCACGCGGACCGAGGGGACGGCACGATCCGGATACGCGGCGCACGCCAGAACAACCTGGTGGGCGTCGACGTGGATCTGCCGCGACATGCGCTCGTCGCGGTGACAGGTGTCTCGGGTTCGGGCAAGAGCTCGCTCGCCTTCGACACGCTGTACCGCGAAGGGCAGCGACGCTTCCTCGAGACCCTCTCGGCCTACGCCCGGCAGTTTTTCGGGGGCCTCTCGAAACCCGACGTCGAGAGCATCGAGGGCCTCTCGCCGGCGATCGCCGTCGACCAGAAGAGCGTCGCGCGCTCTGCGCGTTCGACCGTCGGGACGCTGACAGAGATCGTCGACCACCTGCGGGTGCTCTTCGCGCGCGCCGGGGTGGCGCACAGCCCGTGGTGTGACCGACCTGTCGAGTCGCGCACGCCCGAGTCGATCGTGCAAGAGCTCGTCGCGGAACGCGCAGGCGCGAGGCTCACCTTGGCGGCGCCGTTGATCAAGGACCGCAAGGGTTCACACCGCGCGCTCTTCGAGGACCTGCAGAAAAAGGGCTTCGTGCGCGTTCGGGTCGACGGTGCAGTGCTGCGCATCGAAGAGGTCCCCGAGCTCGAGCGCTACAAGTCCCACAGCATCGCGGTGGTGATCGATCGCCTGCAGGTTGACTCGGCCGCGCCCGCGCGCCTGCGCGAGGCGATCGATCAAGCGTTGACCCTCGGCAACGGCGAGGTGCTGGCGCTGTTCACCGATGGCGAGCGCACGTACTCGACCTCGCGTGTGTGCCCCGAGACCGGTCGCGAGCTGCCGCCGCTCGAGCCGCGCCTCTTCTCGTTCAATTCACCGCACGGCGCGTGTCCGAAGTGCCAAGGGCTCGGCGTCCTGCGGCGCCCGAGCGCCGCGGCCGTGGTGCGCGACCCTGCGCTCAGCCTCCGCGATGGCGCACTGGCCGTCACCCGCGCGAGCGGCGGCGCGCTCTTGTTCCCGATGGTCGACTTCAAGTTCCTCGCGCAGGTCGGGGAGCAGGCTGGTTTCGACCTCGACACACCGTGGGAGGAGCTCACCGAGCGTGGGCGTCGCGCGGTCCTGCACGGCACGGGCAACGCGAGGTTCCAGGACACGATGACGTGGAACGGCGCCAAGTCGAAAGGCAGCGCGTCTTGGAATCGACGGTTCGCAGGCGTGCTCCCTGAGCTCGCGAAGGCTTACGAGCGCGGCACGCGCAAAAAACAAGTCGAGCGCTTCCTGTCCGAGCAGGAGTGCCCCGAATGCGAGGGCTCGCGCCTCAACCAATTCGCGCGCTTCGTGCGGCTCGGCAGCGGCGAGCCCGGCCAAGGGGCGGCGCGGCTGCACGAGCTGATCCGGTTGCCCGTGGCGGAGTTCTTGGCCGCGCTCGACGCGCTCGAGCTGAGTCCGCGCGCGGCGCGCATCGCCGAGGACCTCTTGACGGAGATCCGGCGCCGGGCCCAGTTCCTTTTGGAGGTCGGTCTCGGGTACCTGACACTCGAACGCGCGGCGGACACGCTCTCGGGCGGTGAGGCGCAGCGCATTCGCCTCGCAGCGCAGCTCGGCGCGGGCCTCCAGGGTGTGCTGTACGTGCTCGACGAACCCTCGATCGGCTTGCACGCGCGGGACCATGATCGACTGCTCGGCGCCCTCGCGCGCCTGCGCGACGCGGGCAACACCGTGGTCGTCGTCGAACACGACGAGAACACCCTGCGCAGCGCCGATTGGCTGATCGACGTCGGACCGGGCGCGGGCCGCCACGGCGGACGGATCGTCGCCTCGGGGCCGCCGGAGGAGGTCGCGCGCGCCGCGAGCCCGACCGGGCGCCTCTTGCGCGGCGAGCTCTCGATGCCCGCGCCTCAGGCGCGACGCAGCGGCGACGGCCGCTTCCTCGAGCTGCGCGGCGCGCGCGCGTTCAACCTGAAGGACGTCGACGTCAAGTTCCCACTCGGGACGTTGACGGCCGTGACCGGCGTCTCGGGCTCGGGCAAGTCGACCCTCGTCGAGCGCACGCTGCGGCGAGTGATCGAACGACACCTCGGGCGTGAGACCCCGGATCCCGGGGCGCACCAACGTGTCCTCGGACTCGAGCACATCGACGACCTCGTCGCGATCGATGCGGCGCCGATCGGCCGCACACCGCGGTCCAATCCGGCGACGTACACGGGGGTCATGGGGCCGCTCCGCGATCTGTTCGCGTCGCTGCCCGAGGCGAAAGTGCGCGGCTACGACAAGTCGCGTTTCTCGTTCAACACCGCAGGCGGCCGCTGCGAGGAGTGCCAAGGCGCCGGCGTGAAGTCGCTCGAGCTCCAGTTTCTCGCGCCCGTGACAGTGCCCTGCGAAGAGTGTGGCGGAGGGCGCTTCCAGACCGAGACCCTCGACGTGCGCTTCCGCGAGCACTCGATCGCCGACGTGCTCGCGTTGCCGGTGGAGGACGCCGCGGACCTCTTTCAAGACATCCCGACGATCGCGAGACCTCTGACGTTGATGGCGGAGATCGGGCTCGGCTACCTGACCCTCGGCCAACCTTCGCCGACGTTGTCCGGCGGCGAGGCCCAACGCATCAAGCTCGTCACTCACCTCGCCAAGCGCGCGCGAGGTCACGTCCTCTATCTCCTCGACGAGCCGACCACCGGGTTGCACATGGAGGACGTCGGGCGCCTCGTCGGGTCGTTGCAACGACTCGTCGACATGGGGCATTCGGTGCTGGTGATCGAGCACAACCTGGAGCTCGTTCAGGCGGCCGACCACGTGGTGGACCTCGGGCCGGAGGGTGGCGCCGCGGGCGGTCGGCTGCTGTTCACCGGCACACCGGAAGAGGCAGCGAAATGTGACTCGCCGACCGGCGAGGCCCTGCGAGAGTTGGCTCAAAAACGCGTCAAAGTCGCGCGCCCGCTGCCGCGCGATCGCGCGCTCGTGGACGAGCGTGATCAGCTGCGGGTTTTTGGCGCCCGCACCCACAACCTGCAGAACATCGACGTCGCGATCCCGCATCGCTCGTTGACCGTCATCACGGGGCCTTCGGGCTCGGGCAAGAGCTCGCTCGCCCTCGACACGATCCACACGGAGGGTCGGCGGCGCTTCGTCGAGTCGCTCTCGACCTACGCGCGCCAGTTCCTCGGCACGAAAGATCGACCGCCCGTCGAGCGGATCGACGGGCTCGGCCCGTCCGTCGCCGTCGAGGCCGGCGGTGGGCGCTCCCATCCACGCTCGACCATCGCGACGTCGACGGAGCTGCACGACCAGATGCGTGTCCTCTGGGCACGCGCAGGGACCGCGCACTGCCCCGAACACGGGCAGGTGCTGCGCCCGATGGACGCGAGCCAGGTTGCACGCCGCATTTTGAAGGACATCGAGGCCGATGGGCCGAACGCCAAGGGCTGGGTGTTGGCGCCCGTTCTGAATGGCTCAGCCCAGAAAGGCCCAGCACTCAAGGGCGCGGACATCGCAGCTCGTGCGCGAGGCCTCGCCGCCGCGTGGACGGCGGCGGGGTTCGCGCGCGTGCTCGTGGACGGCGCCGAGGTGCGCCTCGATGCGTCGCCGACGTTCGAGGGGGCCTCGGTCATCGACCTCGTCATGGACCGCACGTCGTTCGACGCAAACGCGCGCGCGCGCATCGCCGACGCGGTCGAGCAAGCGGCCAGGGTCGCGCACGGGCGCGTGAGCGTGCTCGTCCGCGGCGGCGCGCGAAGGGAGTACTCGCTCTCCGGTGCGTGCACGACCTGCGGCTTTCAACTCGACTCGGCGCTGCAGCCGCGGCACTTCTCGTTCAACACACACGTCGGCGCCTGCACACGTTGCCATGGACTCGGTGTTGTCGTGCGCGCCGACGAGGGCAAGCTGATCACCGATCCGCAGCTGCCTCTGACCGAAGGCGCGATCGGCGGCAAACTCGGCCGTTACCTCGTCAAGGGCAAGGGGTACTACGAGATGCTGCTGCGCGAGGTCGCGCGGTCGCATCGGATCGACCTCGACAAGCCGTTCGAGCGTTTGACCGCGGCGCAGCAAGCGCTGCTTCTGCACGGCAAGGGCGCGCGCGCGGAATACCAGGTCGAGGTCGAGAAGAGCATGCAGAACCTCGAGGTAGCGCACGAATACAGCTCGTCGTGGACTGGGCTCTGCGGGCACATCGACGCCTGGCACATGAAGGCGGATGATCCCGAATGGGCCGTCCAGCTGGAGCAAGTGATGACGCGCGCGACGTGCCCGGCTTGCGAGGGCGAGCGGCTCGCGCCCGGTTTCCGTTTCGTGCGTGTCGGCAAGCGGCGCCTGCCTGAGGTGCTCGCGCTCCACGTCAGCGAGGCGCGCGGGTGGCTCGCGGAGGTGAAGCTCCCGAAAGCGCTCGGCGAGGCGTTGGCGCCGGTCCTCGGCGAGCTCGGATCGCGCCTCGAGCTGCTCGAGCGTGTCGGCCTCGGTTACCTCGCGCTCGACCGCCCGACGTCGACGCTCTCGGGCGGAGAGGCGCGCAGGGTGCGCCTCGCCGCGAGCCTCGGTTCGGAGCTGGTAGGGGTCACCTACGTGCTCGACGAGCCGACGGTCGGCCTGCACCCGCGCGACATCGACCAGCTCGCGGGGGCGCTCGAGGGGCTGCGCGAGCGCGGCAACACCGTCATCGTTGTCGAACACGACGGGGTGTTGATGCGCCGCGCCGACTGGATCGTCGACATGGGGCCCGGCGCCGGGCGCCTCGGCGGACAGGTCGTGGCGAGCGGTCCGCCGAGCGAGGTCGCGTTGCATCCCACGTCGGGTACCGCGCGTTATTTGCGCGGCGAGCTGCGGCTCGCGGAACAGCTCGCCGCGGATGCGGCGGCCCAGGCCGCTTTGCCTGCGCAGCGCGTCGCGGAGCCGGGTCAAGCGACGGAAGCTGGGTGGTCACCCAGACGACTCGAGCCGATTCGCCTCGAGGGCGCGCGCGTCCACAACCTGCAGGGCGTGGAGTTGACCGTGAACTTCGGCGAGCTGCTCGGAGTGTGCGGCCCGTCCGGGTCCGGCAAGTCGACCCTGGTACTCGACACTCTCGTACCCGCCCTGCATTGGGAGCAGGCGCGCGGGCGCTGGAGCAAGTTGCAACACCCAGACGGCTTCATCGTGGTCGTCGTCGATGCGACGCCGATCGGCCGTACGCCGCACAGCATCCCGGCGACGTACACGGGCCTTCTCGATCCTCTACGCGAGCTCTACGCGCGCACGCCCGAAGCACGGATGCGCGGCATGACCGCGGCCGCGTTCTCGTTCAATTCGCCGAAAGGGCGCTGTGCGGCGTGTGATGGGCTCGGCGCGACGCTGGTCGAGATGCAGTTCCTCGCTGACCTTTGGCTCACGTGCGAGGAATGCGACGGTCAGCGCTATCGCCCCGAAACGCTGGCCGTGACGTGGCGGGGCAAGTCGATCGCCGATGCGCTCGCGCTGTCCGTGGACGAAGCAGTCGAGTTCTTCGAGGCGCAGCCCAAGCTGCAGTCCATCCTGCGGTCGCTGCAGGACGTCGGCCTCGGGTACCTCGCCCTCGGGCAGAGCTCGACGACGCTGTCCAGCGGCGAGGCCCAACGCATCAAGTTGGCGAGCGAGCTGCGTGGAACGGGACCGCATTCGGCGCCGCGTGTCTTCGTGCTCGACGAGCCGAGCACGGGCCTCGCAGCGACCGACACCGTGCACCTCGTGCGTGCCCTCGCGCGACTCGCTCGCCAGGGTCATGCCGTCGTCGTCATCGAACACGACACGGATGTGTTGGAGGTCTGCGACCGATTGGTGGAGCTAGGTCCTGGCGGCGGCGAGACCGGCGGACGGATCATCGCGGAAGGGACTCCCGAAGCCCTCGCACGATGCGCAACCTCGGTGACTGGACCGTGGCTGTTCCGCGCGGGTCAGTCGCCGACTGCGGCGCCGTCATCTGGACCGAAGCGCGTCAACAAACGAGCTGAGCCGAAGGTGGCGCGCAAGAAGGCCGCGACCAAAGCCGGCCGGCGCAGGGCAGGCGAGGGCGATTCGATCGTTGTCGAGGAGGCCGGCGCATGAGCCTCCTGCGACCCGACAACCCGCTGATCGTCCAAAGTGATCGCACCTTGATGCTGCACACCGTGCGCATCGTGGTCGGTCCGGACGGACTGCCGGCGAAAGACGCCGAAGGGCGGCCGCTCACCGAAGAGCACCCGCGCTTCGTGGAGGCGCGCGACGCCCTCGCGGTGTTCGCCGAGCTGGAGAAGAGCCCGGACTATCTCCACACCTACCGCTTGACGCCGGTCTCGGTGTGGAACGCCGCAGCAACGGGGGTCACCGCCGACGAGATCGAGCGCCGCCTCTGGGACTTGTCGTGTGTCCCGGTTCCAACCGGGTTGATCCAGGAAGTGCGCAACTGGATCCAGCGGTACGGCCTCTTGCGCATCGAACGCAGCGGGACCGAAGCGCGCCCATTCGAGCTGTGCTCCGCGGACTCGGCGGTCCTCCTCGATGTGCTCGGGCACCGCGCCGTGCGCGACGCGTGTCAGGTCGACGGCGACGGCCGAGTCTGGCTCGACGACCTCGAGCGCGGCGCGATCAAACAAGCGCTCATCAAGCTCGGCTTCCCGGTGGATGACCGCGGCGGCTACATCGAGGGCGACAAGCTGGACATCCGGCTGCGCGAGCGCGCGGTGAGCGGCGCGAGCTTCATCTTGCGCCCCTACCAAAAGGCCGCCGCCGCGGCCTTTCATGCCGGCGGCACCGTGCTCGGCGGCAGCGGCGTGATCGTCTTGCCATGTGGAGCGGGGAAGACGGTGACCGGTATGGCGGTGATGCACCTCGTCGGCGCCAAGACCTTGATCCTGACGACGAACACTGTCGCGGTGCGTCAATGGCGTGACGAGCTTTTGGACAAGACCGAGCTGCGCCCCGAGGACGTCGGCGAGTACACAGGCGACGGCAAGGCCGTGCGTCCCGTGACGATCTCGACCTACCAGATGCTCACCTGGCGCCGCGACAAGGAGAGCGCCTTCGAACATTTCGAGATCTTCCGGCGCGAGAACTGGGGCCTCGTCGTGTACGACGAAGTGCACCTCTTGCCGGCGCCGATTTTCCGCGTCACGGCGGATCTGCAAGCGCGGCGACGCTTGGGCCTGACGGCGACCCTCGTCCGTGAAGACGGCAAGGAAGACGAGGTCTTCTGCCTGATCGGACCCAAACGCTACGACGTGCCGTGGAAAGTGCTCGAGTCGCAGGGCTACATCGCCGAAGCGCGCTGCGTCGAGGTGCGCGTCCCGCTCGATGAAGAAGGACGCAAGCGGTACGTCGCCGCCGCGACGCGCGCCAAATTCCGTGTCGCATCCGAGAACCCTGCCAAGGTGCCCGTCGTCGAGCGTCTCGTCGAGCGACACTCGCACGAGCGCGTCCTGGTGATCGGGCAATACATCGATCAACTCGAGACGATCGCGCGCCACTTCAAGGCGCCGGTCATCACGGGCAAGACACCGAATTCAGAACGGGAACGGCTCTACGAGGCGTTCCGCACCGGTGATCTCTTTTTGCTCGTCGTCTCGAAGGTAGGCAACTTCGCGATCGACCTGCCCGACGCGTCGGTTGCGATCCAGGTGTCGGGTACCTTTGGTTCTCGCCAAGAAGAAGCCCAGCGCTTGGGTCGCATCCTGCGACCCAAGGCCGATGGGCACGCCGCCACATTCTATTCCGTGGTCACACTCGCTACTCGTGACCAGGAATTTGCAGAGAAGCGTCAGCGGTTCCTCACGGAGCAGGGCTACGCCTACGAAATCGTAGAAGCACAAACCTTATTGGCGGGCCTGAGAAGACCCGGCCCACCAGACGACGGCCCCCCACACGACGGGAAAGCGAAGTGAGCCCTAAGCGCCAAACGCCCATCGACCCGACGCCGGATCCCGCGCGCGCCAATAACGCGAGCGGGTCTCGAAATGGACGCGCCGATCAGACCCTACGCTCGCAGCCGGACGGCGCGCCACGCGCCAAACGAACTTCGCGCTTGAAGGTCGATGGGCCGCTGACGATCGCGGCCCTGCTCGGTGAGCGCGAGCTGGACGACCTCGAGACGCCCTACCGCTTCTGGGCTGGTAGCAATGGCGAGCGACCGCAAGGGGACGTGTCAGAGTTGCGTTCGCGCATCGCCGAGTGGATGTCCGATAGCGAGCGCCTCGGCGCGCGCCTGGACGCCCTCCCGCGTCGGCAACGCGAGGTGCTCGACGCGCTTCTGGTGGCATCGCGATACGAGCTCACCCTGGATGAGCTCAGCGCGAATCGCGAGCTGGGTTACCTCGCGCGCTTCGATCTGGAGGCGGCGGTCGTGCAGCTCGTCGACCAGGCGTTCGTCGCCGAGACATCTACAGGCGCCTTCGCCGTCCCGGTCGACCTCGGCGATGCGGTCTTGCGCCATCGTCGCGGCCTGGAGCGCGGCGTTTTCGACGTCTTCACGCTGCGTGGGCACCTCGAGCGCGTGTACGGCGAGGATGCCGAGAAAGCCGTCGCGCCCGCGCACTTGAGGCGGATGTTCAAGATGTATGCCGCCGAACCCGCCGCGGTCGCGCGCATCGAGCGACTGCCAGAGGGCCTCCGCGGCCTCGTCGGCAAGGTCGTGCTCGAATTCGGTGGCCTCCTTCCGCGCCAGCTCTTCGAGCGCATGGAGAGCGATCTGCCGCACTGGAACGGGCGACGTTGGCGCAAGATTCTCGAGGAGTCCTTGGTCGGCACCGTCGAGCGCCTCGACCTCGCGCCGTACGGGATCCAACACGACGACGAGACGTTGGCGGTCTTCAACGAGGTGACGCTCGCGTGGTTCCGGCGTGTCGCGGTGCCGAGCGACCCGGACAAACCCCACGACGAAGCGTCGCTCGGCGTCGACCTCGTCGCGAACATTTCGCGTTTCCTCGCCTACATCATCGATCACGCGGTGCGCTTCACCGTCAAGGGCGAGATCTTCAAGACGACCGAGAAGCGCATCCTGCAGGACCTGATCCCGAACCCGGGACGTGAGCTCGACCGCGTCGAAGTGCTGCAGTTCATCTATCGGTTCGCGCACGCGCGCGGGATGCTCGAGTCCACGGGCGAACGCACGTTCGCCTTGACGAGCGCTGGCCGTGACTTCGAGGCCGAGGATCTCGACGGCAAGCTCGAGACCCTGCTCGACTATGTCCTCGACGAGAGCGAAGAGAACGGGCTCAGCATGCATCAAGGGCGCATGCGCCGCATCTTCCTGCGCCTCTTGAAGCGAGTGGAACCAGGGGTCTGGTACGACCTCATGTACCTCCCGTTCCTCGCGCGCAACGCGTACTTGGCGCAACTCGATGAGCTCGGCACCTCAGAGCGCATCGCGGCGATGCCCGCAAGCTCGCTCGGCCCGGGCGAGGACTTGCAACGGCTCGCCTGGTCGCTGGTGGGATGGGTCAAGCGCCGCCTTTATCTGCTGGGCATTCTCGACCTCGGCTACGACGGTCAGGGGCGCCCCGTGGCGATGCGCTTGACGCGCATCGGCGCGCGGTTGCTCGGGCTCGTCGATCCGAATCCCGCGCAGTCGGCGTTTGGGAACCTCGTTGTGACCGCTGACTTCGAGGTCGTGTTGTTCCCGACCGGTGACGACGCCGAGTTGATCCACGATCTGGATCGTTATTGCGCGCGCGAGAAGGACGGGGCTGTGTGGCACTTCCGGATCACCGACAAGTCCGTGCACCGCGGGCTGGTGGAGGGCGTCGCCCTCGGCCGGATGTGTGAGGTGCTCGAGCGCAACGCGCGTACACCCGTCCCGCGCAACGTGCTGCACTCGATCCGCGATTGGGCGCACCAAGCAGGGCTCCTATACATCGACGACAAGCTGCGGGTCACCGCGCCGTTGGCGGATTCCCTCGGGCGTTTTGCGCGCGATCCGGGCGTGCGCCCGTACGTCCGCAAGACCCTCGATGAGCGCAGCTTGCAGCTGCGCGCTGGCACCAGCCCCGCGCGCTACCGCTCGTTGTTCCGCGACCTCGATTATCTCATCGAGGTGACGTGATGGCGCCCGGGGGCCTGCGCCTGCCAGAGCTCCTCGTGTTGACACCCGGAGTGTGCGGCCGGCGCGGGGTCGCCGCGGCCTCGCGCGAGGCGGATGCGCTCCGGCGCGCGGTGAACGCAGCGGCGGCGAGCGGTGCGATCGGGTGTGTCCTGCGCGAGCCTTCGTTGCCCGATGGGCCGTACCTCGTCCTGGCCCAGGCGTTGCGGCGCGAGGTCCGGTGGCTCGCGTTGCACGATCGGCCGCATCTCGTCGCCGCGGCTCGGGCCGACGCCGTGCACCTCGGCTTTCGCTCGCTCCGACCAAGAGAGGCGCGCGCCGTCGTCGGGCCAGGGGTCGCGATCGGTTTCTCGAGCCACGCAACTGACGCACATGACGCCTGGACGGAGGCGGACTACCTGACTTTCGGCCCGGTCTTCGAGACGCCGTCGAAGGCAGACTTTTTACCGGCGACCGGACTCGAAGCCCTCGACGTGCGCGTCGGCGCGGCCGGCCGCCCCGTCTACGCGCTCGGAGGCGTCGGCCAAAGTGAGGTCGAGGCCTGCCTCCGCGCCGGGGCCTACGGCGTCGCGATGTTGCGCGGAGTGCTCGGCGCGGACGACCCACGCGGAGCGGCCGCGGACATCTTCAGGGCCTTGGGCCGCGCGCAGGGTTCGAGCGGAGGCCCTGGACCGAGCGGTTCGAGCGGAGGCCCTGGACCGAGCGGTTCGTGCGGAGGCCCTGGACAGAGCGACACTTCCGGGCGAAGCTCGACACCATGACAGCGACGACGGACGAGGCGCCGAACCGCACGTCGCCGCTCGTGTTGCAGCGGCGGGTGCTCACTTGGTTGAGGCGCGCCGTCATGCTCGCGGCCCTGGGTGGAGTCGGTTACATCGCGCTGCGCTTCGACAGCGTCGTCGTGCCCGCGGGCACCGACCCGGAGCTCGGCCTCGCGCCGGGTGAGCGCCTCGTCGTCGATCGGCATCCCCGGAAGTTCCACATCGGCGACCACGTGTTCCATGTGGACGCGGACGGCGGACGCGGCCTCTTGCGCATCGTCGAGGTCCCCGCTGCATTGGACGTCGCGGGCAGCACAGCGAGTCTCCGCGCGGTGGGGCTCGCTGGGCCCCCGCGTGAGCTGTCGCGCGACGCGATCGTCGGGCGAGTGGTCCTCGTGTGGCCCTTCTGATGGCAGCCGCACGACCTCGCCGCGCGACCTCACCCTCCGGCGCCGGCTGGAGCGAGGACCGGTTGCATCGCTGGCTCGCGAGTCAGGGTGCACCGCGTGGTCTCGTCGGTAGCCCGGGGCACGACGCCGCGGTGCTCGCCGGCCTCGCGGACGGACACCCGGTCATCTGCGTCGACCAATGCATCGAGGGTGTGCACTTCGACGCCGGGACAACCGCCAGCGACATCGGCCGCAAGGCGGCCCACCGCGCCTTGTCGGATCTCGCGGCGACCGCGGCGAGGCCGGTGGGCCTCGTGCTCGCGCTCAGCGCGCCGCGCGAATGTCCCGAAGCGCATCTGCGCGGCGTGCTCCGCGCCGTGCGTCGCGCGGCGCGCGCCGTCGGCGCGGACCTCGTGGGCGGCGACCTCGCGGCGACGCCAGGCCCGTTGTGCCTCTCGGTGACGGCGCTCGGGTGTTTCGATCCGTCGGCCTCGCGCGGGACCGGAGCGACACGCGCGAGCCGCGGCACGCTTCGTGCGCCGGGGCGCGATCGTGTCCGCGTCGGGCAAGCAGTGTTACTGACCGGCCCGGTGGGTGGTTCGCGCGCGCGGCGGCACCTCCGTTTTTTGCCGCGGCTCGCGCTCGGGCGCGCATTGCACGAAGCGGGCGCTACGGCGCTCATGGACGTCTCCGATGGGCTCGCGTGGGACCTGCACCGGCTGGCGCGCGCGAGCGCAGTCGTCATCGAGCTCGACCTCGCCGCCGTGCCGATCCACCGCGACGCCCGCCGCGCGGCGGCGCTCGACGCGGCGGCCGCCAAAGGGCTGGCCGCCCAAGGGCTGGTTGAGGGACTGGCCCTCGAGCACGCGCTCTACGACGGCGAGGACCACGAGCTCCTCGCCACGCTCCCGCCACGCGCGGTGACGGCCTTCTGCGTCGGACCGCAGTCGTTCACCTCGCTCGCGCGCCCCACGGGCGCGACACACGACGAGCTCGCCTGGACGTCGCGCGGCGCCCGTCCGACTCGTATCGCTCGTGTGATCGGCCACGCTCGTTCAACGCGTGGCCCGTTCCTGTGGCTCTGCGGCGAGGGCTCTCGGACTCCATTCGACCCCGCCGACGGCGGCTACCGACACGGCGTCGATTCGTCGCGTCCGATCAGGCCGTCCTCTGCGTCGTCGGCATGACACGCGCCGCACACGGCGACGCGAACTCAGCGCGGGGCGGGCTGCCGCCAAGCTTCGATGCGGGGGCCGAAGCGGCTCGCGTGCACCAGCAACGGCAGGGTCACTTCGTAGCCGAGGTCGAGGTCCGGTGGGGCGCCGCGGCTGTTCGGGAAGACCTCGATGCGCTCGTACCCGGCTTCGCCGAGCGCGCGTTCGAAGGCCTCGACCGGGCGACGGTCCCACGCCGCGCCGACGACGTTCGGCACCGACGTGCCGAGCAGCACCCACGGCGCGTCGTAACGCGCGAGCACGGCGGCCGCGGCGGCGTCGGGATCCTGGCCTTGGGTCAGCGCGATCACCTCAGGGTAGTCGAGGTAGCGCACTCCCACGCCGAGCGCTGCGGCCGCGGCGCCGTCATCGCGCTCGGATTGTTGCGCCTGGTAGGTCTCCCAGCGCGAGCACATCCACCAACTGTCGCTGTGCCTCACGTCCGCGCGCTGCACGACGGGCAGCGAGAGCACGTTCAAGCACAGGACCTCGAAGGGCTCGCCGTCAGCTTCGCAGCGAGCCGCGAGCCACTCGGTCGCGAGCCGCACCGAGTCGGGTTGCAAACGCAGGCGCGCGAGCCACAGGCCCGGCGTGAGTGTGCCGAGGACGGCGAGCGCCACCACGAGGCGCGCGGGCGTGCGCGGCACGAGGCGCGCTAGGGAGCGCGCTCCAGTTGCCGCGCCGACGGCCAAGAGCGGCGCGAACGCGATCAGGAAACGCGGCGGCGTCCGGGTGTAGACGCCATAGGCGAGCAGCGCCGGCACGCAGAAACCTGCCACGACCCAAACGAGGTCCCGGCCCGGTTCGACGGCGGTCTCCGTCGCGCGAACGCGACGGCGGAAGATGGCTCTGAGGCCCAAGGCGAGCGCCAAGAGGCTCAGCGTCAGCGTCACAGGTTCGTAGTCGCGGAAGGCGGACCAAGTGCGCCCAAACCCTCCTCCGTCCAGCAGTGAATAGGCCACGACATGCCCGCCGAAGCGAATCGCCGGCACGTCGCTGCCAGGGGCAGGGACCGCTGCGGTCGCTGCCGCCGCGCGCGCCGCGAGGATGCGCTCGCCCGGTGTGTAGGCCCAGACCGCAGCGCCCACGATCAGGCCGACAGCGAGCGCCAAGGGGCCGAGCGCGCGCCGTCCGACGCGGCGCCAGGCGCGCAAGGCCGCCACGCCGAGCGGCGCGAAGAGGAACACGCCGGTGTGCAGCGTCGCGAGCGCGGCCCCCGTCGCGAGCCCGACTGCGAGCCCCGCACCCAAGGTCGGGAGACCCGCGAACCGCGCACACGCCGCGAGAGCGAGCGTCGTCGTCACTGCCGCAGTCGCGTGCGGGCGCGCTTGATACGAATAACAAAGGTGCAGGAGGCTCGTCGCGGCGAGGACCCCGGCGAGCGTCGCCCAGCGCCTCCCGAGCGCGCCGCGCGCGAGCAGGAAGGTCGCGGGGGCGATCCCCGCCGCCAAGAACACGAGGACCCACCGCACGTGGGCATGGCGCCGCTTGGAGACCTCGAGGTGCTGCTCGAGCGTCACGGGCGGCGGCGGCGCAGCGGTGGGGTCGGGCACCGCCGCGACGATCTTCGCTAGGAGCAGCGGGTACTTCCACGCGGCGTCATAGCGGCTCCACCAGCCCCGATGGTCGAGGTCCTCGACCTGGGTCACGATGTACGTGTCCGGCTCGCTGCGGTAGATGAGGCCAGAGTCGTACCCCGGCAGCCGCAGCGCGAGCGCGCCGAGGTAGAGCAGCACGACGAGCAGCAGGTCGCGCCTCTGACTGCGCCCACTGGTGCGCGTCGTGGGTGCTTGGCCCGACGTCGGCGCTGCGACCGTCGGGTGTACTGTGCCAGTCGAATGTGCCACGGGAGCGGTGCGGATCGAGCGTCAGGACGGGGCCATCGAGGCGCACGGGAACCGGCGCCGTGTCCCGGCGACCGACGATCCCGACCCTGACCGTTGGACTCCGGATGGTAGCTCTACGCGCCGATGGTGGTAGTCCTGCGAATGGGGCATCATCCGCGCCGGCCCACAATGCGGGACCGCTGACCCACCTTGGAACCGAGCCCCAGAGATCGCGCCAGGTCGCCGCGAGCGACAACGCCCGTCGCGCGGCGGACGTTCGTCCTGCACGGGGTGGAGGGGACCGAGGCCCTCGGCGAGGCCCTCGGCGCGCTCGTCGTCGCTGGCGACGTGATCGCGCTCGACGGGGACCTCGGCGCGGGCAAGACGGCCTTCGTGCGCGGCCTCGCGCGGGGCCTCGGCGTGCCCGGGGACATCGCGAGCCCGACCTACATCCTCATGGACGCCTACGAGGGCGGACGTGTGCCGCTCTATCACTTCGACGCCTGGATGGAGGGCCGCGAGAAGGCGCTCTTCCTCGACGGCGGCGACGAGTGGCTCTCGGCGGGCGGGGTCGCCGTGGTCGAGTGGGCCGCGCGAGTTCTGGAGTGGCTCCCGCTGCCGCGCCTGGCCGTGCGACTCGGGCACCTGAGCCTGGAGGCGCGGTCGGCCGAGCTTTTGGCCGAGGACGGTTCCGCGCCGGGTCACGCCCCACGGGACGGGGCTGAAACAAGTCCTTTAGGCCTCGGCACACTGGGTCTCGGCCCCCAGGGCCTCGCGCGGGCGCCCTGGGGGCCGCGGCTGGCCGCCCTCGCGCCGCCGGCCCCCCTGGTGGAAGAGGGGACTCCCTGATTCCGCGTTCGAATGACCCGCCGCGGTCCGATTCCGCTGAACCTCGGCGCTCCTCGCCCGTTCCTCTGGTAGTGCAAGCGCGTCCGGAACCCGGACAGGACCCCTTGGCTGCCTTGGCGGCCGGGGATCGGGGTCCTTTCGAGTTCTTCGTGCGCGCCGAGACCCCTCAGTTGCTCGCGTTTTTTGTGCACTTGGGCGCCAGCCGCCTCGAGGCCGAAGACCACGTCCAAGACACGTTCCTGAAGTTGTACCAGCACGTCGACCAGTACCGACCCGACGGCCGCTTCCGCGGCTACGCGTACCGCGTGGCGCGCAACGTGTGGATTGACCGTGCCCGCCGCGCCGCGCTCGCGCCGCGTTCGGGGACGTCGCCAGGGGGCCAACCCGACGGCACGTTCGATGACCTGCACGACCCCCGCGCGGAATCTCCGTCGGCCCGCTTGGAGAGTCGCGAGACGGCGGACCGCCTGGGGGAGGCCCTCGCAGCCTTGTCCGAGCCGCAGCGCCTGGCGTTCGAGCTGGGTGTCGTGCGCGAACTGCCGTACGCCGAAGTGGCCTTGGCCCTCGACGTGCCGATCGGCACGGTGAAGTCCCGCGTTTTCAACGCCGTACGACATCTGCGCAAGCTCTTGGAGGACACGGAAGGCTTGCATCACACACACGGTACGGAGCCCCCGAATGCCGACTGATTACGAAGCGGACCCGAGCGACCTCGAGGGCGGGGACGAACGCGCCGCGCGCTTGGTGCAGGCCGTATGTGATCCCGCGGGCTTGCGCGCCGAGCTCGGGGACGAGGCCTTCGCGGCCCTCGTCGGTGAGCCGGGCGCTGCGCGCGAGTTGGCCGAGCTCGACGTCTTCTTGCGCGGGGTCAAGGCCGAGCTCGCGCCGGGCGTGGGCGCCGAAGCGAGCCAGCGTGCAGAGGCGCACTCCATCGAGCGTGTGACCCGGCGGGTGTTGGCGCGGACGACGCGCGAAGAGCTCGGTTGGCGCGGCGATCTGCGCCTCGTCGGCGAGTTCGTCTCCGACCGCTTGCGCGCGTCGGCCTGGCTGCGGGTCGCAGCGGCGCTCTTGTTCGTGCAGCTCACGGTCGTGCCGATCCTCGCTTGGCACATGCTCTCGGAGCGGCCGGATCGGGGCTGGTTCCGAGTGCACTTCGAAGAGCGAGTTCCAGACGAGGAGCTGCTCCCGGAGTTGCCCGAGAACCTCGAGGCGCCGGTGTGGGAGGATGAAACCCCGGAGTGGCCGACGGCCGAGGAGCCGGCCGAGGACCGCTGAGCCGAGTTTTTTGACCGAGGCTTTTTGACCGAGGCTCGGGTGACTCGGGGGCGGATTTGGCTCGAATCCGTGCGCGCTCCCGCGCAGGGTTGCGTAAGGGATCGTTCGGGCCCGTGGCCTAGGGCCCAGGTCTGCTCTAACCTGCGCCTATGGGCTCATCCCACTCTTTGGTAAGTAGGAATCGGCTGGTACGCAGGAATCGGCTGGCGCGCGTGAAAGGGACAACGCTCACACATTGGGCGACGTTGACCGCGCCTCTGTTCGTTTTCGCACAGTGGAGCCCGGCGTCTACGGAGGCCTACGTGGTTCCCGCGTCCTCGCCGGGGTGGGACGGGGAGGACGCCGAGGACGACGCTTGGCAGCTGTCGCTCGCGGAGGCTCTCGGCCTGGCGCGACGCGACAACCTCGGACTCGAACAGGCGCGCACCGAGGCCGACGCGGCCCGCTTCGACGCGCTCTCGGCGTGGGGTGCTTTCGATTGGGTGTTCAGCGCGACGGCGACCTACGCGGACAACCAGAATCAGGCCACGAACTCGCTGGCTGGCAGCGACGTCGTCGAGTTGACTTCCACCGAAGTGGCGTTGGATCTCGTCCGCCCCTTCACCTACGGCGGCCGGTTCGAGGCTCATTTCGACACCAACGAGCGCGAGACGAACAACTCGTTCTTCAATGCGCCGCAGCTGACCGAGGACAACCTGCGATTCTCGTACATCCAGCCGCTCCTGCGCGGAGCTGGCTTCAATGCCACGAGCTCGGAACAGATTGTGCTCGACCTCACGAGCCGGCGCATCGCCGAGGCCGCCCGCGGAGCGCGGCAGACCCTCGAAACCGACGTGGCGGCGGCCTATTGGGATCTGGTGGCCGCGCTCGAGCAACTCGAGGTGCGGCGGTCCGCCCTCACCCTCGGCCGCGAACAGCTCACGCGCGAACAGCAGCGCCTCGCCGCGGGCGACGGCACAGAAGTTGATGTACTGCAGGCGCGCACCGAAATCTCCACGCGCTCGGAGCAGTTCCTGGCCAGCGACAACGAGGTCGCGGCGGCCATGGACGCCCTGCGGACCTTGCTCCTCAACGATCCCGAAGCGCCCGGCTGGCGCCGCCCGATCCAACCGATGACGCCTTTGCCCGACGTCGACTCCGACCCGACCCACACCACGTGGGAGGCCGCGTGGCAGGTCGCGCTCGAGCGGCGTTCGGAGCTGCGTCAGGCGCAGTACGACGTCGACGCGGCGCGGGCCCGCCTGCGTCGCGCGGCGTCGGATCGGCTCTCGGGCCTCGACCTGACGTTGAACCTGTCCGCGGGCGCGAACGACGAAGACCGCGACGTCGCCTTCCGCAACACAACGCAATTCGACTTCCCGTCCTGGTCGGCGATCGTGCGCTACGACATGCCCCTCGGCAACCGGACGGCGGCGAACGCCGAGCGCGCGGCACGCGAGCGTGTGCGCGCGGCGCTCGTCGCGCGCGAGCAGCGCGAGGTCGAGATCCTCTCGGACGTGCGTCGCGCCGTGCGCGAGGTGCGTTACCGCGCGGCTGCGGTGAGGGCCTCGGCGGAGAGCCTCGATCTGGCGCGGCGGCAGCTCGACGCGGAGCGCGCGCGCTTCGACGCCGAGCTGTCCACGACGTTCCGTGTGCTCGAGTTCCAGCAGTCGTGGATCGAGGCTTCGAGCAACGCGAGCCGCGCCCGCGTCGACTACGCCAAGGCGCTGGTCGACCTGTTGCGGGCCCAGGGCACGGTCGGTGAAACACGCTGAGAGAACCAGATGACGACGACTTCGACAAAGACCCAACACCTGCCCGCGACCCTCGGAGCCCCAAAGGCAAACACGGTGGCAAGCACGGTGGCGAGCCTCGCAGCACACTCAACCGGGTTGCGGCGTGAGCTCGGTCGGCCCCCGCTGGCGCACAGGCGCTCCGGCAAAGGCCTCGGTGGCCTCGTCGTCGCGGTGGCGGTGCTCGGCGGCGTCGGCTTCTTCGGCATTCGGAACGCGATGAAAAGCGGCCCGCCAGGGGCGACGTTGGCGGAGCGTTACGCCGCCGACGACCGCATCGCGCCGCTCCTCCAGCCTTGTGCGTTCGGCAAGCCGTTCGAAGGTGACACGACCGCGATCGCCGAAGCGCTCGTGTCGAAGCTCGGTGTTGGCGCGCAGCTCGAGCCGCTGCGCCGCGCCAAGCAGGACCTCGCCCAGATGGGCCCCGAGGTCGAGGCGCCGTTGCGCCGACTCTTCGAGGAATCCTCGCGCGAGATGTTCCTGACCGGCGTCGCGCTCAACGTGCTCGATGTGTGTTCGCTGACGGACGAACCTTGGGGGGTCTCCATCGCGCGCCAGGGCCTCGTTGCGAATCGCGAGGATGTCCGCACGCGGGCGAGCTACGTGTTCCGCAACCATGGCTCGCTCGAGGACTACGAGGCGCTGAAGATCGCGTTCCTCGCGTGCAACGCCGGTGAATCCGCGGAGCGTTACGTCCCTGCGCTCAAACACTGTGACGAGGCCCGCTTCCACTACGACGTGCCGGACTTCATGGACCGCTTGCGCAAGGAGGCCGGCGCCCTCGCCGAGTCGACGCTCGCGGACGCGCTCGCCATCGCGAGTGTCGACGCGGTCGATCCGGCGGTCGCCGACCGGCTCTTCGAGCGCAGCGTCGGCCTCGCGCCGCGCCACAGGGCGTACATGATCGCGCCCTCCGCAGCGGTGCCGGGGGCGGCGAACGCCGAGGCCGCCTTGCATGATCTGCGGGCGTGGCTGAGTGATCCGCTCCCGCTGCCGCGGCAGAACGCGGCGACGGCCCTGGCGCACGCCGGTTTGCCGCTCGAGGTCGCGCCGCTCGTCAACGGTGACTCCGACTCGCGGACACGGGCCCTCGCGGCGGCGTTGCTCGAGGAAGGGCTCCGGAACGGCAAGATTCGGCCGGACGACGTGCGTGGCGTGTTGCGCGGAGGCATGTCCGACGAGGACCCGTCGGTCGTCTTGGCTTGCCTCGCAGGCCTCTTGACGTTTGGCGACGAGTTCGCGTGGGCCGAGGTCCTGCGACGCCTCGAGCAGTCGTTCATGGAGCGCGACGCGGTCACCCGCGTACTGCGTGGGGCGTGGAAGACGCTCCCGCCCGAGGCGGCAGACCAAGCGCGCCAACGGCTCTTGGTGCAGTGGGAGCGGCTCTCCGGCGCCGGCGCGCCGTCCTCCGAGCTGCTCAGTGTGCTGCGCGCGATCGGTTCGGTGCCGGGGCGCGAGTCGGGGGTGTTCCTCTTGGACGTCGCCATGCGCCTACAGGACCAGACGATCGGCGGCATCAATGGCTTCCGTTGGTCTGTCAGCCAGGCCTACAACGCGGGCCCGGAAGCGCGGGCGGTCATCCTCGAGCGGCTCGCCAAGGAAGCCGATCCGTTCCGTCGCCTCGACCTGATCAGCCACGTCTGGCAGATCGACTCGCCCGAGGCGGTCGAGGTGTTGCTGGAGCTCGTCTCGGACACAAAACGCGATGTGCATGAGCGCCTCTTCGCGGCCGAGCGCCTCCTTTATATGGGCGCAGCGCCGCAAGTCGCGCCGGCGCTGAAGGCCGTCTATTGGGAGACGACGGACGCGGTGTTGCGTCCGGGGTTGCACTGTTTGCTTTGGAACTGGTACGGCGTGCGCACCTAACTGCGTAACGCGGTTGTCGAATCGGCG
>Ga0163144_10005246_pt1 | contig 28837 bp, 17 predicted proteins | sample OliLak19BULKMAT1_FD_123175 | JGI IMG/M metagenome (GOLD analysis project Ga0163144, IMG submission 123175) | Freshwater microbial mat bacterial communities from Lake Vanda, McMurdo Dry Valleys, Antarctica - Oligotrophic Lake LV.19.BULKMAT1 | ecosystem: Environmental > Aquatic > Freshwater >...
CCCCCAACGCCGCCCCCAACGCCGCCCCCAACGACGCCCGGAACGCCGCCCGAAACGCCGCCCGAAACACCGTGAACCACCGATTGATTTGTTTGGGGGGGCATGAGATATGGTAAGCGGTCCAACCGGCGCCTGCGCGTCAACCACCTTCGATTCCCCCCGCGTGCCCTCGATTCATCGGCTAGCCTTTTCGCCATGACAGCCTTCTTTTTGCCCACCGGGGTGGCCGCGCTTTCCGCCGCCCTGCTCGTCGCCGCACCCGCAGCCGCACAGCCCGCCACCATCGACGAACCGGTCGAGACGTCCCAGCCGTTCGCCGACACTCTTCCGCAGATCGCTCCCGATCCGCGACTCGACTCCTCCGACGGCCGTCAACTCGCCACGTGGGCCCCCGCCGTCCACTTCGATCATCAACGCATGGTGCTCGAACTCACGATCCCCGACATGAACGAGGCCAAACTCGACGCCCGCATGGTCCTGACCCTCGCCCCCGTCGGCCAGGCCCGCCCCAGCCTGATCCTCGATTGCAAAGGCCCGGAAATCGCGAGCGTCAAACTCGACGGCCGCCCCTGCACCTTCCAGCAAACTGGTGGTTTTCTCCGCATCGAGTTCCCCGAACCCCTCGCCCTCAACAAGTCTGCCGACGTCGAAATCGTGTATTCCCTCAACTTCAAGCGCAACCGCGGCGAGGGCCTCACCTGGTCCGCCCCGCGTGAAGAAGCGGAAAGCATCACCCTCGCCTTCCCCCAGATTCACAGCCAAGGCCAGGCCGACGAAAACAGCCGGTGGTTCCCGTGCCACGACTTCCCCAACGAACGGCTCGCCACCGAACTGATCGTCGATGTTGAATCCGGCTACAAGGTCTGCTCCAACGGCGAACTCGTGCGACAGACCAAATCGGGCGCCCGCACCGTCTGGCACTGGGTCCAGGACAAGCCCCACCCGAACTACCTCGTCACCCTGGTGGTCGGCAAGTTCTCTATCGTCGAACTCGGCGGCCCCGACTCCGCCCGCCCCAATCTCCCGATGCCGCTCTACGTTCAGCAGGGCGCCGAGGACGAAGCCAGCGAGGTCTTCGCCAACACCGCCGAGATGGTCGCCGTCTTCGAGAAACTCTTCGACGAACCCTACCCCTGGACCAAGTACGCACAACTCTGCGTCCGCGACTTTGTCGCCGGTGGCATGGAGAACACCTCGGCAACCAGCCTCTATTCCGGTGCCGCCCGCGGCGAGAAGGGCGATCAGGACGACCTCATCGCGCACGAACTCGCGCATCAATGGTTCGGCGATCTCCTTACCTGCCGTTCGTGGGATCACCTCTGGCTCAATGAAGGCTGGGCCAGTTACGCCGAGTGCCTCTGGGCCGAACACGTCGGCTCCAAAACAAGCCCCGAGGCCGCCACCCGCGCCTATCAACGGGCGGTCATCCAGAATTTCCGCAAGCAACGCGGCATGAACCGCGCCGCCGCCCCGCAAGTGCCAGCGCTCGTCACTAACCGCTACACCGATCCCGACAAACTTTTTTCGCGCGTCGACGACGTCTACAGCAAGGGCGCCATCATTCTCCACATGCTCCGCGAACGCCTCGGTGACGATGCGTTCTTCGCCGGCGTCCGCAAATACATCGACGACCACAAAGCCGTCGGCCTCGTCGAAACCGCCGACTTCCGTCGAGCGCTCGAGGCCACCAGCGGGCAGTCGCTCGAACGTTTCTTTGAGCAGTGGGCCCTGCGCCCCGGCATGGCCTCGCTCGATGTCGGTTACTCCCACGACGACGACGAGCAGACGCTCTCGATCACCGTCGAGCAGACCCAGACCATCGACCGCCTGAATCCCGCCTACGCCTTCACGCTGCCCTTCCGGCTCCGCTTCGCCGACGGCACCATCCAATGGGCCTATCTCGACACCGATTCCCAGTCCGCTTCCGTCACGGTCAAAGTGCCCTCGCTTCCCGAACAAATCTCCATCGACCCCAATCTCACCGTCTTCGCACGCTCCAGCGTGTCGCAGCCGCTCGCTTCCACCATCCGCCAGTTGCTCGATCCTCCCACCGAGTTCGCTCGCGCAGCCGCCTTGGACGCCCTCATCCATCACATCCAACGCGCATTCAATGACGCCTCCACCCCCGCCTACGGAGCCGCCCAGTGACCGTTCTCCTCCTCGCCCTCGCTTCCCTCCTCCCGCCCGTCGCGTTGCCGCCGGATGCCCCGGCTCGATCCGCTCGCGCCGTCAGCCACACCTCCGAATGCGAACACTGCAAGCGCATTCCCCGCCATCTCGCGCGCGGGTTCGATCAAGCCTCGGGCCGAGACCTCCGCTCCTTCCCGCCCCATCGCTTCGCCGACTTCACACACCTCGCGCTCGCCCTCACCATCAATGACATGAACGTCCCCACCATGCAGGGGACCGCGACGCTCGCCTTCACGCCCCTCGGCGCCCCCATGAGCGAACTCGCCCTCGACGCCCGCTGCATGACCGTCCACTCCGTCTCCTCGTCCGCGGCATCCCTCCCGTTCGAGCACAACGGTTCCCGCATCCTCGTCACCTTCGCCCCGCCACTTCCCGTCGGCGAACCCGCGACCATCACCATCGGGTATGAAGTCACCGATCCCCCCGCCGGCCTCATGTGGACGCCCGAGTCCCGCGCATGGAAGGACCGTCCCGCCCAACTCCACACCCAAGGTGAGCCCGAAACCAACTCCTACTGGTTCCCCTGCCACGATTCTCCCAATGACCGCCTCACCACCGAGGTCGCCATCGCCGTCCCAAAGGGCTTCGAGGCCAGCAGCAATGGTGCCCTCGTCTCCCGAACGACTCAGGGCGATACAACCCGCTTCCACTATTCCCAGGACCAGCCCCACGCCGCCTACCTCGTCTCCCTGATCGTCGGCAAATTCGACGTCGTCGACCTCACCGGCGGCCCCGTCCCGATGAAGGTCTGGGTGCCACCGGGCCGCGGCGAAGACGTCGCCGGCACCTTCGGCAACACCCCCGCCATGGCCCACCTCTTCGGCGAATTAACCGGCGAAACCTACCCGTGGGCCAAGTACGACCAACTCGTCGTCTGGAATTTCGGTTGGGGCGGCATGGAGAATACCTCGGTCACCACGCTCTTCGACACCGCGATCATCGCGGAGTCGTCGCGCGACGACCATGATCTCGACGGCCTCATCTCGCATGAACTCGCCCACCAATGGTTTGGTGATCTCATCACCTGCAATTCGTGGGAGCACATCTGGCTCAACGAGGGCTTCGCGACCTACTTCACGCACCTCTGGTTCGAGCGGCACAAAGGCCAAGACGCCTACCTCGCCGGCGTCCGCTCCAACTTCGATGGGATCATCGCCGCCGACACCGGTTCCATCCCGGAGGCCGCCGGCATGGCCAGCAAGAACTTCGCCCACCCCTGGGAAACCTTCCGCCGCCCGGCCAACCCCTACGGCAAGGGCGCCAGCATCCTCCACATGCTCCGCACCAGGCTCGGCGACGACCGGTTCTTCGCCGGCATCCGCGAATACGTCAAGCGCCACCGCTTCACCACCGCCGAGACCTCCGACCTCCGCCGCACGCTCGAAGAAGTCTCCGGCGAATCGCTCGAACAATTCTTCCACCAGTGGTGCGAACGCCCCGGCGTCCCGCGCATCGCCCTCACCGCCCGCTTCGACGCCGACGCCGAAACACTCATCATCGACGCCGCCCAAACACAGTTCATCGACGGGGAGAACCCCGCGTTCGAGTTCGACCTTCCACTCCTCGTCTACCCCGCAGAGGAAAACGATCCCATCGCCGCATCACTCTCGTTCATCGGCCGCACCGCCTCCCTTTCGCTCCCGCTCTCGAGCGAGCCCGTCGCCATCGCCTACGACCCCGACCTGGCCGTCCTCGCTCAACTCACCATCACAGAGCCTGCCGCGTGGTCGCGCCACCTGCTCAACAACACCGCGGCCGCCTTGAACTCCCGCACCATCGCCGCCCGCACACTCGCGACCGGCCCCGAATCGATCGCCGACCTCGAAGCCATCGCCGACCTCGAAGCAATCGCCTCCTCAAAATCACACCCCACCCAGCTCCGCCTCGAAGCCCTCCGCGCCCTCGGTGCCGATGTTTCCAAGCCCGTCATCGCCAGCCTGTGGCTGAGCGACTTGTGGGAATTGCGCGCCGCCGCCTACGACGCCGCCGCCAACAGCCCCCTCGACCTCGTTCCCCTCCTTCAGAAAGTCGCCCTGAACGAACGCAGCGAACGCGCCAAGGCCGCCGCCATCCGAGCCCTCGGCACCCGCGGCATGGGCGATCTCCCCCTCATCGAATCGACGCTTGCCACCGATTCCCAGGACGACCTCCTCCGCCAAGCCGCCCTCGATGCAGTCCTCGCCGCCAAAGGCCCGAACTCACTCGACATGGCCATCCGCCTCTCCAAACTCGGGAACTACTCCCGCACCCGCGCGGCCGCTACCGCCGCCATCGGCAAAGTCTTCGATCAAGACGCCGATCTGGCGCTCGAAACTCTTGAACTCCTCATCTCCGACCGCGAACCGCGCGTCCGCCTCGCTGCGGGTGACGCCTTGGTCGCCACCCGGCTCCCCCGCGCCCTCGACATCCTCAACGCCGCCGCCGCCAACTCCTGTGGGCTCGACGCCGCGTGGCTCTTCCAGAACTGGACCAACGCTCTCACCGCCAGCCCTTCCTCGCCCTGATCCCCGATGCCTCATCCCAGATGCCTGATGCCTGAATGCCTTCCCGATCGCCCCCTTCCAAGTCCGATCGGGAAAGCCCAATACCCGACTTCCCCTCCCCATTCGCCATCTGCCTTTCGCCATTTGCTATTTGGCATCGCGCGAACCGCCGATCCTTTCGCCTAACATTCCTTCCAGTTTCGGCAGCCCGTTTGTTCGGGCGATAGTTGGGAATCATCACGGCGTTTTCGCCCGATCCGGGCTTGGCCGGACAACGGGCTGACAAGGGATCGGCATGAGCACGGCGTCAGGCAATCAGGGTCCGCACGCAAATCGCCCCTCCCTCAACGGCTGGAACGCCGAGTTCCTCGACGCCGAATACACCCGCTTCCTCACCGATCCGGGCTCCCTCCCCGCCGACACACGGGCCTTCTTCCAGGGTTTCGATCTCGCCGCCTCCCGTCCCGCGGCCGCCGCCCCCGCCGCAGGCGGTGTCTCGCCCTTCCAAAGCGCCGTCGATGATCTCATCAGCGCCTACCGCGAACTCGGGCACCTTGCCTCCAAACTCGACCCCTTCGGCCGCGAACGCCCACGCCCGGACGCCCTGGGCCTCAGGCACCACGGGCTCTCCGAGACCGACCTGGGCCGCCGCGTCGAAGCCGCCCTCACGGGTCTCTCCGCTTCACCCACCCTGGGCGAAGTCATCGACCACCTCGAGCACACCTACTGCCGCTCCATCGGCGTCGAGTTCATGCACATCCCCAGCACCGAAGAGCGCGAATGGTTTCTCGCCTCCTTCGAACACCGCAAGGGCATGGCCCCGATGACCCCCGACCAGCGCCGGGCCGTGCTCAACAGCCTCACCAAATCGCAGTCGTTCGAGGGCTTCCTCGAAAAGCGGTACGGCACCGAAAAACGGTTCAGCCTCGAAGGCGGCATCTCCCTCATCCCGCTCCTGGACGCCGCCATCGAACGCGCCGGTGAAACCGGCGCCGACGAACTCGTCCTGGGCATGGCCCATCGCGGCCGCCTCAACGTCCTCATCAACGTCATGGGCAAGACCTATGAACAGGTCTTCACCGAGTTCGAAGACAACTGGGAAGCCGGCTTCGCCGACGGCGGCGGCGACGTCAAGTACCATCGTGGGTACTCCGGCGAACGCACCCTCCCCGACGGCCGCAAAGTCCGCCTCGCCATGGCCAGCAACCCCAGCCACCTGGAGAGCGTCGGCCCGGTGGTCTTGGGTCGCTGCCGTGCCAAGCAGCGCGTCCGCAACGATACTGACCGCACCCGCGTCATCCCGCTCATCATCCACGGTGACGCCGCCATCGCTGGTCAGGGCGTCGTCGCCGAATGCCTCAACATGAGCCGCCTTGAAGGCTACAAAGTTGGTGGCTGTGTCCGCATTGTCGTCAATAACCTGATCGGCTTTACCACGGTCCCCGAAGACGGCCGCAGCACCACCTACTGCACCGACATCGCCAAGTTCATCGACGCCCCGGTCTTCCACGTCAATGGCGAAGACCCCGAGGCCTGCGTCGCCGCCGCCCGGCTCGCCATCGACTACCGCCAGAAGTTCCACAAAGACGTCCTCATCGACATGTGGTGTTACCGTAAATACGGCCACAACGAAGGGGACGAGCAGAGTTTCACCCAACCGATTCTCGCAGCTCTCATCAAGGCCAAGCCCCTCACCCTGAGCCTCTACGCCGAACGCCTGCTCGCCGAGAAGGTGATCACCCCGGACGACGCCAAGGCCATCGGCGACCGCCTCGACGCCGCCCTCGATGCGGCCCAGGCCAAGGCCAAGGCCGGTCCCAACCGGCCCCTCATCGACCCCGGCAGCGAACGCTGGAAGGGCACGTCCAGCACCTTTGATTTTTCGACCGGCGACACCGCCGTGCCACGGGCCGTCCTCGAAGAAGTGTGCGCCGCCCTGGGTCGCACCCCCGACGATTTCAACGTGAACCCCAAACTCGCCGGCCTCCTCAAAGGTCGGGCCGAACTCTGCACCACCGGCTCGGTGAGCCACGCCGAGGGTGAACTCCTGGCCATCGGCTCGCTCCTTTTGGAAGGAATCCCCGTCCGCCTTTCCGGGCAAGATTCACGCCGCGGCACGTTCACCACCCGTCACGCCGTCGTCCGCGACTTCATGTCCGGGCGGCCGTTCACCGGCCTCAACACCATGCGCGAGTGGGGCGACCCCAGCGGCCCGGCGGTGCAAGTCTCGACCGACGGTCGTTCCAAGCAGGCCCGTTTCTGCGTCTATGACTCCCCGCTGTCAGAGTTCGCCGTGCTCGGTTTCGAGTACGGGTACAGCCTCTCCGACCCCAACATGCTCGTGATGTGGGAAGCCCAGTTCGGTGACTTTGCAAACGGCGCCCAGACGATCATCGATCAATACATCGCCGCCGGCGAGATCAAGTGGTCGCGCTGGAGCGGCCTCACGCTCCTCCTTCCGCACGGGTACGAGGGGGCCGGCCCCGAACACTCCTCAGCCCGCCTCGAACGCTTCCTCGACCTCTGCGCCGACGACAACATGCAAGTGGTCTATCCGACCACCGGCGCCCAGATTTTCCATCTCTTGCGCCGCCAGGTGAAGCGTGGCTTCCGCAAGCCCCTGGTGGTCATGACTCCCAAGAGCATGCTCCGCACACCCACCAGCACGATCGACGAACTCTCGTCCGGCCATTTCCGTGAAATCATCGACGATCCGACCTTCGACGGTCCTCCCGGTGCGGCCGCTCTCCCGACGGGTTCTTTGGCGCGTGGCCCCGCCCGCCAGAACGTCAAGCGTGTCATCTTCTGTTCCGGGAAAGTCTACTTTGAACTCGCCGAGCGCCGCAAAGCCCTCGCGAAGAACGACGTCGCCATCGTCCGCATCGAACAACTCCACCCTTTTCACGCCGCTCTCGCAACCAAGATCCTCTCCACCTACCCAAAGGGTGTCGAAACCGCCTGGGTTCAGGAAGAACCCCGCAACGCCGGCGCGTTCCACTTCATCTCCGACGTCTTCCGCACCGAACTCAAGACCGAACTCGCCTACATCGGCCGCGACGCCAGCGCGACCCCCGCCGTCGGCAGCAAGCACGCCGACAAGAAGCAGCAGGAAGCGGTCCTCACCGCCGCCATCGGCCCCAAGCCCAAAGACACCAAGCCCGCCCCCGAAGCCAAACCGCCGGTGGCCGTACCCACCAAAGTCTGAAGGTCGCCCGTCTGCCCTGAACCGCCTTTGCCTTGAACCCGCCTTCCCTTCGAACCCGCCTTTCCTGCCTGGCCGTACTCTCTGTGTTCCAATGTCTTCGCCTCGAAGCCGCCGTCCCGCCTTCCTCCGTGATCTCTGTGGTGAACGACTTTGCCTTCCCGAGACCCATATGCCCGTTGACATCATCGTCCCCAGTGTCGGCGAATCCATCACCAGCGGCGTTCTCTCTCGCTGGGTCAAAAAGGACGGCGATTTCGCCGCCAAGGACGACATCATCTATGAACTTGAAACCGACAAGGTGACCATGGAAGGCCGCGCGACCCAGGACGGCATCGTGCATCCTTCCGCCCAAGAAGGCTCCACCGTCCAGGTCGGTGCCAAGATCGGCACCCTGGACCCCGCGGCTGCCCCCGCCGCTGCCCCCGCCCCCGCCCTCGTCGCAACCGCGGCCGCTGCTCCGGTCTCACCGCCCAAATCTCACGCCTCAAGCCCTCCCCCACCAGGGTCCGCCTCCGCCTCCTCGCCCGATGCCCGTTCCGCAGCGCCCAATGCCCCTGTCCCGAATCCCTCGATCCCGACCGCGTCTGTCCCCAGCGCCTCGTCCGACGCCTCTTCCTCGCGTCTGACTCCCTCTGCCCGCAAACTCGCCGACGAGTTCCACATCAAGGTCGATCACCTCATCGGCACCGGGCCGGGCAACCGCATCCGGGAGCAGGACGTCTTGGCCGCCATTCAATCCCAGAACGGCGCCGCCCCGGCCGCCCCCAACGCCGCGGACGGAGCCTCCAAGGGCAACCGCTCCACCGCGCGAGAGCGCATGACGCCCCTCCGCCAACGCATCGCCTCCCGCCTCGTCGAAGCTCAGCACACCGCGGCCATGCTCACCACTTTCAACGAGGTGGACATGACCGCCGTCATGGACCTGCGGAAGGCGTACAAGGAAGAGTTCGAGAAGAAGCACACCGTGGGTCTGGGCTTCATGGGCTTCTTTGTCAAAGCCTCCGCCAGCGCGCTCCAGGCCTTCCCGCTCGTCAACGCCTGTCTGGTGCACGACAGCGAGCAAACCCTCATCGAAAAGCACGCGTACTGCGACATCGCCGTGGCGGTTTCGACCCCCAGGGGCTTGGTCGTCCCCGTGCTGCGTAACACCGAATCTATGTCCCTCGCAAACGTCGAGAGCGGCATCAAAAGTCTGGCCGCCCGCGCCAAAGATGGCAAACTCGCGCTCGAAGACATGCAAGGGGGCACGTTCACAATCACCAACGGCGGTGTCTTCGGCTCCCTGATGAGCACCCCCATCCTCAACGCCCCGCAGTCCGCGATCCTCGGGATGCACGCCATCAAGCCCCGGGCCGTCGAGTTTCCCGCGGCGAGCGGTCAGGTCGCCATCCGCCCCATGATGTACCTCGCCCTCTCCTACGACCACCGCATCATCGACGGTGCCGAGGCCGTCCAGTTCCTCGTCCACATCAAAAAGGCCATCGAAGACCCGCAGAGGCTGCTGCTCGCGCTCTGAACCACCTTCCAGGTGATGCCGGCTCCCGAAATGGGAAATCGCCGGGTTCTCGTCCTTAGCGCCAGCGCGACCCTCGCAGGGGGCCTCCGGTAACGCCCTCTGACTGCGTGGTCTGGATTTTCAAATCGAAGGTGCGGTCGTTCACAGCCGGGCGGTGGAGCGGAGCGACACCCCTGGAAGTTTCTTCTGTCCCGCGTCTCAATCCCCCGGGCTTGACTTCCACCCGCAGCGATCAAACACTTGTTTGAATCAACTGTTTGCCAACCGATGCCCACGCCCCGCCGCAAATCCACCAAGCCTGTCCCACCCGTCCTCTCGACCCGGGCCCCCGAACCCGTTGAGTCCACCCATGCTCGAATCTTGGACGCCGCGGGTTCCGTCTTCGCTGAAAAGGGCTTCCGCGAATCTACCGTGCGGGCCATCTGCGAACGTGCCGGGGTGAACATCGCGGCCATCAACTACCACTTTCGCACCAAGGAAGCGCTCCACGAAGCCTGTATGGTGGAGGCCCACCGCTTCGCGAACGAGCGCTACCCCATCCGGGCCGGAGTCACGGTCCGCTCGACCCCCGAGCAACGACTCACCGCCATCGTCCGTTCCTTCGTCCTCAAAGTCATGGACGCCGACCGCCCCAGTTGGCACGGCCGCCTTATGGCACGTGAAATGATCGAACCCACCGGGGCCCTCGATATCGTCGTCGAAAAGAACATCCGCCCGAGTTTCGATTACCTGATCGACGTCCTCGCCGAACTCGCCCCCGAGCTCTCCCCCTCCCAGCGCCGCATGGCGGCCGCCAGCGTCGTTGGCCAGTGCATGCACTATTTCTGGTGCAAGGAAGTCGCGTGCCGACTCGGCGACAACTTCGACGATGCTAAAGACTGGACCGAAACCCTCACCCGTCACATCGTCCGATTCACGCTCGGCGGCCTCCCCGCCATCGCCAAACCCGAGTGACCCCGCTCGGGCTCCTTTCTCATCTGCCCATCTGCCAATTTGCCTATTTGCCCATCTGTCTCCCATGCTCCTCATCGCCCTGAAAATGCTCTTCCGCGACCGCACGAAGTACTTCGGCATCATCCTGGGTGTCACGCTCGCCTCAATGATCATCACGCAGCAGGGGGCGATCTTCACCGGCCTGATGTCGCGGACCTTCTCCTTCATTTCCGATCTCCCCGACACCGACCTGTGGGTGATGGACCCCAAGGTCCAGTTCATCGACGACCCCAAGCCCCTGCAATCGACAGCCCTCTACCGCGTCCGCAGCATCGAGGGCGTCGCGTGGGCCATGCCGCTCTACAAGGGCCTCATCAAGGCCAGGCTCGATAACGGGCAGTTTCAGAACTGCAACATCGTCGGCGTCGACGACGCCACCCTGATCGGCGGCCCGACCCGGATGGTCGAAGGCTCGCTCAGCGATCTCCGCCGGGCCGATGGCGTCATCGTCGACCAAGTCGGGGCCGCCACACGCCTCGCCCGCCCGCCAGCTCAACCCGGCGGAAAGCCCATCCCGCTCCGTATCGGGGACACTCTGGAACTCAACGACCGCCGCGCGATCGTCGTCGGAATCTGCCAAACGACACGCACCTTCCAGAGCCAGCCGACGCTCTACACCACCTACGCCCGGGCCACCTCGTTCGCCCCGCGCGAACGCAAGTTGCTCACCTTTATCCTCGTCAAAGCTGCGGCCGGCACCGACCTCCGCATCCTCCGTGATCGAATCCAGTCCTCCACCGGGCTCATGGCTCAGACCGGCAGCCAGTTCAAATGGACCACCGTTTCATACTTCCTCAAGAACACCGGGATACCGATCAATTTCGGCATCGCCGTCGGGCTCGGGTTCCTGATCGGCACGCTCATCACCGGGTTCATGTTCTTCAGTTTCACGATCGACAACATCCGCTTCTTCGGCACCTTGAAAGCCATGGGCGCTTCCGACGGCAGACTCCTGGCCATGATCCTCGTCCAGGCCGCCGTCGTCGCGATGATCGGCTGGGGCCTCGGGGTCGGACTCGCCTCCTGGTTCGGGTTCTCAATGCGAGGGACCATCCTCGCCTTCCAACTCCCCTGGCAACTCCTCTTTCTTTCCGGATCGGCGGTCTTTGTCATCATCACGCTCGCGGCCATGCTCAGCATCCGCAAGGTGCTTTCCTTGGAACCCGCGATCGTCTTCAAGGGCTGAACAATCCAATGAATCCGTGAAACGCGAATCACCGAACACCGTATACTGAGTGAACACCGTTTACTGAACAGCCCACGTGCCACGCCCCTTCCTCCCAACCCCGCCCACCCCATCCGCCTCTCGCCGCTCCGAGGCCAAGGCCGCCACCCGTGAGAAAATCCTCGCCGCCGCCCGCGACCTCTTCCTCAAGGAAGGGTTCGAGGCCATCTCCATGCGCCGCATCGCTCACGCCATCCGCTACACCCCCGCCGCCATCTACGGCCATTTCAAGGACAAAACCGAACTCCTCATCACCTTGGGCGACCAGGATTTCGAATTCTTCCGCTCCAAATTCCACGCCATCCAGGCTATCACCGATCCGGTCGACCGCCTCCGCGCTGCGGGCCACGCCTACATCGATTTCGCTCTCGAACACCCGCGTCACTACCAACTCATGTTCATGACCAAGTGGCCCATCATCGACCCCGCCCAATCCTCGCTCGAGCACGGCAACGCCGACGAAGATTCCTACGCCTTCCTCGATTCCGTCGTGATCGACTGCATCAAAGCCGGCCGCTTCTCCGCGAAGTACCGCGACCACCGCATGGTCACCCAGGCCTGTTGGGGCGTCGTGCACGGTGTCGTCGCCCTTTACATCACCCACGGCGACGACCCCTGGTGCGAATTCACCCGGCCCCGAGACACCGCCTTGCTCCTTCTCGACGCCTCCATCGACGGCATGCTCCCCCCCCCGCTCGCCCCCCGGCCCGCACCCACCCGGCGCAGAAAGGCAGCCCGCAAGCCATGATCCGCCTCGCCCTGCGAATGCTCACCGGCGACCGCCTGAAATACTTCGGCCTCCTCGCCGGCATGGCCTTCGCCGCCATGATGATCGCCCAGCAGGCCTCCATCTTCTTCGGCCTCAAAGCCCAGACCGGCGGTTTCATCCGCGAGATGCCCTCGGTTGACCTTTGGGTCATGGATGAGCAGGTCCGTTTCAGCGAAGACGACAAACCCCTCCCCGACACCGCCGCACAACGCATCAAGGGCATCGACGGCGTCGACTGGGCCGTCCCGCTCTACAAAGCCTGGCAGCGGGCCCGCCTGGCCGACGGCACCCGCCTCCAGGTCGTCATCGTCGGCGTCGACGACGCCACCCTCGTCGGAGCACCCGCCCAAATGGTCGAGGGTTCGACCCTCGACCTCCGCCGCGATCCCGGCGTCATCATCGATGTCCGCGACGCCGCCACCAAACTCCGTCTCGAACGCTCCAACGGCGGACCGCTCAAGGTCGGGCACTCCCTCAATATCAACGACAGCGACGCCCGCATCGTCGGCACCTACTCCGCCACCGCATCATTCTTCTGGGACCCCGTCATCTACACCACCTACAGCCGCGCCGTCCGCATGGCCCCCGCCCAGCGCCAGATGATGTCGTTCGTGCTCGTCAAGGTCCGGCCCGGCGCCGACATCAAGGCCGTTCAGAAACGCATCACCGACACCACCGGATACACCGCCCGCACCGGCCCGGAGTTTGAATCCATCACCGCCGCGTACATCCTCAAGTCCACCGGCATCCTCGTCAATTTCGGCATGGCCGTCGGGCTCGGCTTCATCATCGGCCTGCTCGTCACCGGCCAGACGTTCTTCAACTTCACGCTCGACAACTCGCGCTACTTCGCCGCCCTCAAAGCCATGGGCGCAACCGCCACCACCCTCATCGCGATGGTCGTTTCCCAGGTCATGGCCGTCTCGCTCCTGTCGTTCGGGATCGGTGTCGGCGTCGCCGCTCTGGTCGGCACGTTCATCGCAAAAACCGATCTCGCGTTCCTGATGCCCTGGTACGTCGTCGTCTTCACGCTTGTCTCCATGCTCCTCGTCGGCCTCGCGTCCGCCATCCTCAGCCTCATCAAAGTCCTTCGTCTCGAACCCGGCGTTGTCTTCCGAACCTGATAGCCACCCATGATCACCGCCCCTGTCATCTCCGCCACGCTCGACTCCTCCTCGGGCGGCCGCGCCCCGGTGGTCCGTTGCCGCGCCGTCGTCAAAACCTACGGCTCGGGCAACTCCGCCGTCCGGGCCCTCCGCGGCGTCGATATCGACGTCGGTGCCGGCGAGTTGCTGATGCTCGTCGGGCCCTCAGGCTGCGGCAAGACCACGCTCATCTCCGTGGTCGCCGGTGTGCTCGATCGCGACGCCGGCGAGTGTTCCGTGCTCGGGGAGGACTACGCGAAAATGTCATCCTCCGCCCGGGCCAGGTTCCGGGGCCGCAACATCGGGTTCGTCTTCCAGCAGTTCAACCTGATCCCGACGCTCTCGATCGCCGAGAACGCCGCCGTGCCCCTCCTCATCAACGGGATGTCCCGCAAGGCGGCCCTCGCCCAGGCCACCGAGTTGCTCGCGCAGGTCGGCCTGGGCGACCGCACCAAGGATTACCCGACGCGTCTCTCCGGCGGTCAGCAGCAGCGGGTCGCCATCGCGCGGGCACTCGTCCACCGCCCTCGCATCATCGTCTGCGACGAGCCCACCAGCGCCCTCGACCATGTCACCGGCCAGAAGGTGATGGAACTGCTGCGCTCCGTGGCGGCCGGCAACGACCTCTCGCTGCTGGTCGTCACCCACGACCAGCGCATCTTCGAGTTCGCCGACCGCATCGCCGAGATGGACGACGGCCGCATCAACCGCGTCAGCACCGGCGAGGGCCACGCCCAGGCCGCGATCCGTCACGACGAAGACGCTTCCAAGTAACCCGACCACCTACCCGAGACCCTCCATGATCCGCACCATCCTCATCCCGCTCCTCGCCATCGCCGGTGTCATCATGGCGGCCGTCACCGTGGTCAACTCCAGCAAGCCCATCGAGGCCCAGCCCCCGGTGATCGCTCCGCCCACCGCACCGTTCGATTCCTTCGTCGCCGGCGCCGGGTTGGTCGAGGCCAGCAGCCGCAACATCGAAATCGGAACCCCGATCGGCGGCATCGTGACGCAAGTGCTCGTCACCGTGAACGACGCCGTCGAGCAGGGTTCCCCGCTCTTCCGTCTCGACACCCGCGACATGCGGGCGGAACGGGCCGTGCGCAGCGCTCAACTCGCGGTCGCAAACTCGCAACTCGCCCGGCTCCAGGCCGGCACCCGCCCCGAGCAACTCCCGCCCGCCCGGGCCCGCGTCGCCGAGGCGGAAGCGATGCTCGCCGATTCGGAGAGCCAACTCGCCTTCCGCGAAAAAATCTCCGACTCGCGGGCCATCACCCAGGAAGAACTCTCCGTCCGCCGGTTCGCCGCCGCGGCCGCCCGCACCCGGCTCGAACAGGCGAAGGCCGACGTGGCCCTGCTCGATGCGGGAACGTGGATGGTCGACATCGAAGTCGCGCAAGCCCAGGTGCTGCTCGCCCAATCCGAACTCGCGGCGATCGACACCGAGATCGAGCGCCGAACCGTCACCGCTCCGGTTTCCGGCAAAGTCCTGCAGGTCAACATCCGCGCCGGCGAATTCGCATCGGCCGGGGCCGGCGCTTCGTCCCTCATGCTGGTCGGCACGGTCGATCCGTTGCACGTCCGGGCCGAGGTCGATGAACACGAAGCGTGGCGGGTCAAGGCCGGTGCCGAGGCCTTCGCCTTCGTGAAGGGCAACAAGGACCTCAAAACCCCGCTCACGTTCGTCCGCTTCGAGCCCTACGTCATCCCGAAACGCAGCCTGACGGGCGAATCCACCGAGCGCGTGGATACCCGTGTCTTGCAGGTCATCTTCTCGTTCCCGGGCGGTTCCCTTCCGGTCTTTGTCGGCCAACAGATGGACGTTTACATCAAATCGGAATCTCTCGTCCGCGAAGCTCCCATCGTTCCCTTTCCCGCCAAGTAACCCCGAATCAGCCTCCCCTTTCCCAAAATCACGCGTATCACGATCTCTGGAGTTTGCATGCTTCCGACCCGACCGATCAATCGCATCACGGTCTCCGTCGCCGCAGGACTGATGGCCCTGGCGGGCTGCACCGTCGGGCCCGACTATCAACGACCCGGCATCCGTACCCCCGGCCAATTCAACGCGCCCTCAGAGAAGCCGGGATCGGCCACCTCCTCCGCCACCAACGCCCCCGCCTCGCCCGAAGCGCTGGCGACGTGGTGGACGTTGATGAACGACACCACCCTCGATAGTCTCGTGCAGAGATCCATCGCCGGCAACCTCGACATCCGCATCGCGCGGGCCCGCACGCGCGAGGCCCGGGCCTTGCGCGGTGCCACGGGCTCGGCCCTCAATCCGATCGTCGAACTGGGATCGGGCGCCGAGCGGCGCCGCGAGAGCGACAAGCTCGACGGTGGGTCCTTCGACAACGGCGGCGGCGATACCACGCTCTTTGAGACCGGACTCGACGCCTCGTGGGAGCTGGACGTTTTCGGCCGGGTGCGGCGTGAGATCGAGGCGGCCGACGGCGACCTCGCCGCGTCCATCGAGAACCAGCGCGACGTGCTTGTCACCCTGATCGCCGAGACCGCGCTCACCTACACCGAGCTCCGCGGCTTTCAGCGTCGGCTCTTCGTCGTCAACGAGAGCATCCGGGCCCAGCGTGAAAGCGTGGGCCTCATCGATTCGCGGTTCCAGGCGGGCCTTTCATCCGAGCTCCAAGTCTCCCAATCCCGCAGCCAACTCGCCATCCGCGAATCGCTCATCCCCGCCCTTCAAACCTCCATCCGCGCCTCGATCCACCGGCTGGGCGTGCTAGTCGGCCAGCACCCGGCAGACTTGATCTCGCTCCTCGGCCCGCCCAAGCCCATCCCCACCGGCCCGGCAGAAATCCCGCTCGGTCTGCCCTCCGACCTGCTTCTCCGCCGCCCCGATCTTCGCCGGGCCGAGCGGCAACTCGCCGCGGCGACAGCCCGCATCGGCGTCGAAACCGCCGATCTCTACCCGCGATTCTCGCTCACGGGCCGCTTCGGCTTCGCCGCGGGCGAGTTCAGCGACCAGTTTGATATGAACGCCCGCAACTGGTCGTTCGGGCCGACGGTGCGATGGCGGCTCTTCGACCGCAGCCAGATCCGCAACGAAATCGTGGTCGCCGGCGCCCGTCAGGAGCAGTCGCTGCTCGCCTACGAAAAGTCAATCCTCGTGGCCCTCGAGGAAGTCGAGAACGCGGTCGTTCGTTTCCATCAGGAGCAGGTGCGGCGACAATCGCTCGTTGGGGCGGTCGCCGCCAGTCAGCGCGCGGTCGATCTCGCAACCGACCGGTTCACCGCCGAGATCGACGACTACCTGAACGTGCTCGAAGGGCAGAAAACCCTCTACGAGGCCCAGGACCAACTCGCCCAGTCCGAACTCGATTCCGCAACCGCCATCGTCGCCGTCTACAAGGCCTTGGGCGGCGGGTGGACCGACGACCGCGTGGTTGAAGATAACTCCGCTAGCCGTCCCGCAGACGCTCCATCAATACCGGCGGAACCGCAGCAAGAGTGACCGGCACCACCGAATCCGACGAAACAAAGAGCAGCGCCGCCGAAACATTCCTCGCTTCAAGGCATAACGACGCGCCGATGGTGCGGATGTAGGCTTCCACCTGCGGCACGTAGTGAGCCACACGCGCAGCAAACTCGTCGGCCCGCCCAGGGTCCACCGCATCGGTCTTGAAATCCAGAATCTCCGCCCACACCGGCCGCCCACCCTCAACGCCGATCACCAGCCGATCCACCGCCCCCCGGACGATCAACACTTCACCGTTGTCGCCGGTCAATTTCGCGGCGACCGGGTACTCACGCCGCAACTCCAACGTTCCCGGCTTTCCCGCATAGCGCGTCCGCGACAGCGCTGCGCGAGTGGCCGGTCCCCATCCCTTTCGGAACTCGGCGCTCAACTCGGCATCAGAAAGCCCTGCCGGCCCTTCGGTCTTCTCAACCCCCCGGATGCGCGATCGCAGATCGTCGTCATTCAATGGGCCGTCCTCCGACCAGCCGATGCCCTCAAACAAAGCGTGCAACACGGTGCCGCGTTTTCGCCCGCGTTGAGGCTCGATCCTGAGGATTTCGGCAAGGCGGCGGCCCGCACCCCCCTCCATCGACGAGGGGGCTCGCAGCGCGACGCGTTGCCCGGTGTTGGTCGCTGCAACCAGCCGCAGTGCCGGCACCGGTTCCAACGCGGTCAAAGTCGCCCGTGGCTTCAACTGCGCCCTCCAATCAACCGGAGTCGCAATGCTGAAAACCTCGCGTCGGGCCTCGCCAAACTGCGGATCTTCATCCTCCGCCAGCGCCGAGAACACAATCTTGGAGGCCCGCGGCGATTCCCCGCTCTTGGGCAGCGGGCCAATCACCATGTGCAGCGCCGCCCGGGCCCGCGTCATGCCGACGTAGAGGCAGCACAGTTCCGCCGACACGGCCTCATACTTCGCCGCGTCGTGCAGCCCGCCGAGTTCGCCGCACGCCGCCCGAGCCTCTTTGCCGGGGCACAGTGAGACCAGCGTCACAGGATCAAGCGGCCCCGCCAGCGCCGGCGGGCTCTTGCCCGTTGTCAATACCGACGTGTGATCCACCGTCCAGTTCCGGTCGAGCCCGATGAGCACCACCGCATCAAACTCAAGCCCTTTGGCCTTGTGAACCGTCATCACCCGCACCCGGGCCGGCGAGGCATCCTCCAGAAGCGTTCCTTCCACTGTCTCGGCGAACTCGTTGGCGTCGGTGCCGCCCAGCCCCTCGAAGCGCTCGGCAAGATCGAGCAGCTGCTCGAAGCGTTCGAACCCGCGAGGATCAGTGTGCGGGGCGCCCAATCTCTGGAACCAACGGAGTACCCCGGCAATCCCGTCCCGACCGATTCGCTCCCGCAGCCCTTGCGAAACCCGGTGTGCGGCGGCCCGGCGCTCCGCGAAGCGGGTGACCATTCCGGCCGAGAGGTCCAGCGCCGGACCGATCGGAGAGCCCGCGAGCAGGGCGAGCGACGCGGTATCGCCCGGGTGAACGGCCAACCGAATCCCCGCCATCGCCGCGGCCACGATGGGAGCATCGGTGACAGGCGTGCCGCCCTCGCCGCTGGCTTCGATGCCCAGCTGCCTCAGTTGATAGATGATGTTCGCGATCGGTCGGTTGGCGCGCGTCAGAATCGCAACGCTGGCGTCCGGCGCGGCGTTCACAATCTCCGCCACGCGCCGCACCGCCTCCGCAACCACCTCGTGGGTATGTTGGACGGCCGACATCCTCTCGCCCGGGACGTCGGGCAGCGCCTGAACCTGCACCAGGGTCACTTCACCGGCGAGGCCAGTCTTGGCGGACGAATGCGCCAGGAACGACGTTCCGAACGACTCCGCGGCGGCGGTCGCGGGTGCATCCGCCGCGAATACCGTCGAGAGCGAGGCCCTGTCGAACACAGCGTTGACGGCGTCCAGAACCACCGGGCTCGACCGCTGGCTCTTGACCAGCGGGATCGGCTTGAACGCTCCCCAACGCGACGTCAACCCGCTCAACAACCGCGATTTGGCGCCGCGCCAGCCATACAGAGATTGCTTCTCATCCCCGACCACCAGCACGGTTCGTTCGCTCTCGCGGTGGGCCACCATCTCGTCGATGATGGGCTCCAGCACACGGAACTGATCGACCGACGTATCCTGAAACTCATCGAGCAGCAGATGCCGAACGCTGGAATCCATCCGGAAGTACAGCGTCGTCAGGAGATCATCCAGGGGCCGCGAAAGCAATCCCCGCGGCACATCGTCAAATCGCAGCGAACCCGTGCGCATCTTGATTTCGGAATAGGCGTCGTCGAAGCGACAGATGAGTTCCAGAGCCGCCCGGTTGCGACCCGCAAGTTCGGCCAGAAACTGCGCGCCGGCGAACCGAACCACCGGTTGCAGGGCCGCGATCAGCGCCGGATCAATTGCTTTTTTGTAGAAGTCCCCCCCGCCCGCGAGCACCGCCCCGGCCACCTTGCCATCCAGGCAACGGGTCCAATCACGTTTCCCGAATCGCTCCATGATCGCTTCGACAGGCTTGGACATCTGGGGCGCCAGCCGCATCTGGTCGATGCTGAGCCGAATGGCCGAGACATTCGGCTCGGGCACCCCCTCCACCTTGGTCCACCACAGGTCCCTCTGACGCCCGGTCCGCACGAAGGCATCGAACCCCGCGTTGATCTGTCGCGCGATGGTGCCCCGCACGCTCCTCCCAAAACCGCCCGCATAAACCAGCCTGAGCAACGTCTCGACCTGAGCCCGTCCGGCCTCTCGGATGGCTGTGCCGATCGCCTCTTCGCGGAGGCTCGCATCCCGGGCCTCGTCCACAATCTTCCAACCCAGCGGCAGGCCCAGTTCCATGCCAATCGAGCCAGCCATCCGTGCGAGCAGGGCATCGATCGTCAAAATGTTGATCCGGTGCAGCCGTTCCGCAAGGAAAGCGATCAGACGTTCGCATTCGTCCGCTGTCAGCGCGGGGTCCACAAACTTCCGCAGGGTCAGGAGTTGCTCGGAATCAACCGCCCCCGCCAGAAGCCTGGCGAAGACGCGCTCCACGATCTCCCCCGCTGCCTTGCGCGTGAACGTCGTGGCGAGAATCGACGCCGGATCGAAAGCAGCACCATCCAGGGTGCCCCGATACCCGCGCACGACGAGCCGGAGGTAGTGATTCGTGAGCCGGAACGTCTTGCCGGTCCCGGCCGACGCCAGCACAACCGTGAACGGTGACGGGAGAGCACTCATGCGCATTCCTCCGGCTCGTCGTCCGTCAGCGGCGCGAACTCGCCCATGAAGCCGACCCCGCAGAGCCGGTCGAGCGAACCGCCGTCGCCCCGCGCCCCGTCGTCGCCAGCGGCGTCACCGATGGCCGCGAAGTCGCCGGCCCGCACCGCCGCGACCACGCTGGCGGCGGCCCGATCGGCGTCGGCCAGGATTCCGCGATCCCATTCCGCGATCAAAACGCCCACGTCCTGCGCTCGACGCGGGATCGAGAAGTACCCCAGGTCAACCTTCCCGGATTCGAGGGCCGCCCGAACCTCGGGAAGGATCGAAGCCAGGTGGCGGTACAGAGGGAGCTGGAAATCCTTCCAGCGGTTGCCCACGAGGTGTTCCCCGGCGGGCTCGCCCGCATGGTCGCCGGTCTTGTAATCCAGAATGGCAATCCGACCGGTGCTTTCGTGCACGTCGATCCGGTCGATTCGGCCCCGCAAGCCGATCGCGCCCCCCGCGGATTCCCACACCAGTTCACCGCCTTCGGGTTCCCACTCGGCGTAGCCGATGCGCCACCCCTCTTCGCGGCGCTCCGCCTGAACTCTTGCCACCTCCCGCAGGCGTGCCCGCGCGAACTCCACCTGCACCCCCACCGCGGCTGGCACCGACGACAGCGGCCCGACGAGGTTCGCGACCTGCTCATCAAAGGCGTCGTTGACCGCCTCTTCGATACGGGGCTGTCGGGTTTCATCCCGGGCGGGACCACGCCCGAACTCTTTCAGCGTTTCGTGCAGCAGGGTGCCGAAGGCGAACGGGTCGAGTTCGTCCGCGGGCTCGCCTGCTTCCTTCAGAAAGAGAACCCGCTCCAGATAAAATCGGTACGGCGAGGCGAGATACTTGCCGAAGTCGGTGACCCGCATCGAACGAACGCACACCGCCTCGGGCTCCAGCGGCCGGCAGAAGCCATCGACGCCACCGGGCGTCAGTTTGAGACTGGGTCTTGCAGCGCCAGGGCGGCTTCCCACGAACGCACCCATCCGATCCACCACGGTGCGGGTTTCGCCCCGCATCAGCAGCCGGGACGGCAACAGCGGAGCGCCCTCGGCGTCGCGCCGAGCCGCGATCAGCGACACCGATCGTCGACAGCGTGTCGCCGTCGACAGCAAGTAGGCATCCCGGCACACACGCCGGGCGTCGCACGAGATTCCCAGAAAGTTCCGCAGCCCGTCCGGGAGGAACGGGTCCGCCATCGAGCGCGAGGGAACGATGCCTTCGTTCATCCCCGTAAGCACCAGAACCGGCGCGGGATCAAACGGTATTTCCAGCCAGCCGAGCAGTTCGACGGCATCGGCCGACGGCTCGTCGGGGATCGGATGGTTCTGGAGCGCACCGCAGACGTGCGCAAGCACCTCGGCGATCGTTGCCGGGAACTCAAACCCGGCGGCGGCTCCCTCATTTTCGCTCAGGCGGCTTAGCTCGGCCAGTTCATCGCGAACCGCAAGACACGCCGCGACGATCACACGATCCGCAGGGACCGTCGGCTGAGCGGCGACGTCGCCGAAGACCGCCCGCAAGTCCGCGAGAACGGCCTCAGCGAGCCCCACGAGCTCTCCGGGGCCAGCCCCGACGTTCGCGCTCGAAGCGGCTTTCAGACACGCCAGTCGATCAAGGCCTTTTCGTACCGGACCGGCGGAGCGGTGGTCGGGGAGCGCGTCGTCAAAGGAGGAAGCCGCGTGGTCGTCCAAGGCGGCGAGCCACCATTCCGTGCCGGTGTTGCCCGATTGACAGAGCCATCGGTTGACCGACTCGTGCCTGGCCCAATCGAGAATGGCGCCGAGCGAAGGGCCCTCGACAAGCCGTTGCACCACTTCAAGAAAGCGGCCGGGAGGGGTCGAAGCAGCGGGCTGGCCCGCCGCGGATCGAACCCGCACGCCTCCGATCTGGTCGGCCCGTCGCACCAGCGACGGGATGACCGATTCGTCGGGAACTCCGATCACAACGTCGGAAGACGACAGCGGGCTTTGCGATGACGCGCGGGCAATGCTCGCGAACGCCGCATCCGCTTGGCCGAGGGTCGAATCAACGAACGTGACCCAGCCGGGTTGCAGGTCGGTCGGCAGTGGCGGGCGGTCGACGCGTATGCACCCGCAAGAATCGAACGAATCGGCCGCCGACTCGGGGGCGAAGATCAATGCCCGATGGGTCCCCCGCATGAGTTCCGCAACGCGCCTCGCCGCCGCCCCCAGTTCAACGGCCCCAACTAGGACGAGACCGAGTTCGCTCGGGACGCAAGAGGTGTCGCGGAGGGCGTGCATGGATGACCACGCCGGGTCGTGCAGGCTCCACTTTTTCAGGAGCTCGACGTAACGGTTCTGAACGAGCGAAGCGGCGATCCATCGTGAGTCCTCAGTAAAGGCCGCGAACTTTGCGGCCCGGTGCGGTATATCCCGGAAGGTGAGCATCTCGCCGCACAGTTCATTGTGCAGCGATGCAATCGTCTCGGCGAGCAGGTCCCACGCGCCGCGTCCCAGGGCGGCGGGGCGAAAAGGAACAAGGGGAGCCAGTTCGGCGGGGTCGGCGGTCGCGAGCACCGTCCGCCAGGCGAGGTGGCGCGCGGTATCGCTCGCGGGAGGAAACGCCTGCGCGACGACGGCCCGCATCGGCAATTGTCCGGGAGACATCATCACCGGAGAGCCACAGGCAAGGCCCCGTTGCGCACAAACGTCGATCACGCGGCCCAAAAGGTTGCGGGCGGCTCGGGCACCGGGTGTCACCACGAGGAGTTTGGAAAGGTCCACCTCCCAGCCATTGCGGGTGAATGTGGTGATGAGATACTCCGCCGCCGTGTCGAGCACGGGGCGATCCCAACCGAGAAAAATCCGTTCGATGGGCATCGTCGTCCTTGTCCGCCTTGGGGGCCGTCCCGTTCAGCAGTACAAGATACACCACGGCCGGCGACGGAATCAGGGGCGAGCATCCCGCCACTGACACCACGGTGTCAGTCGCGCCACCAAAATCGTGAACCAAGCCGCAACCCACGGACCCGGCCGCGCGCCGTCAACAGGGGATCTGCGACGTCCCGGCGGTGTAGCGGTCGGCCACATCGGTCCCGGCCCGGTTCGCAAAGTCGTACGTGTTCATCTTCTTGATGGGCGGCGAGTAAATATGGAGCGTGATGAGGTCAGTACCCGGGGCCTGCATATTGGCGACCTGGTGGATGTCGGCGTCGTCGGCAGCACACACGTACCCGGGCCTCATGGGGCTGGTCTGAGCGGGGCAGATAAGGCCAGAAGGCGTCGGCGCGAAGCGGATCTCGGTGCCGGTGCCCTCGATCACCTTGAAGGCACAACTCACGCCCATGTGGTCGTGGATGGGGGTCGCGTCGCCGGAATGCCACGTGAGGGCCAGGAGTTCATACCACGGACTTTCAGTGATCGTGTTGCGCCGGTAGCCCTTGGTCCCGAAAACACAACAGGGAGCGATGTCGCATCGCTCGACTTCCAGTTCCGCAAGCATTTTGGAAAGAATCCGCAGGTTTGCGCGGCAGTTGAGCGAATCGAGGTAGGCGATCAGCGAAGCGAGTTTGGGAAACCTCGCTGCAGGAGAGCAGTCTTGGGTGGAGGAAAGGGCCATTGACGAAGCGGAGTGTAGGGGAAAATGGCTCGGCACGACGTCCAACGCAAAGGCGGCGGACTACGCCCCGAGCCCCGATTTGATAGAGGCACTTCTGGACCACCCGACGCACACCCCATGCTCCGCGCGCACATCCGGCTGCGGGCACGCTCTCACAATGTACTCGCAGCCCATGGAAACATCGGAATTCCCTCGCGAACCCGCACGATCGGTCGCGCCACTGACAACGTCCTGTCAGTCCGTCCGAACAATATCCGAACAGACCCCTTTACAGCGTTTCCATTCTCCGGTATCTTCCCCGCATGACCGCCACCACCCCGACAACTCCCGCGAAACCGTACTTCCTCTTCCAAACCCAGCGCGAGTCCGTCGTCGCCACCTTTTCTCTCTACACCGAGCACACCCTCGAAGAACTCGCTTCGCACCACCAAATCCCCCTCTTCCGCTTCCTCCAAATCCTCAACGAGCCCGAGTCCCAGCCGTTGGCCACCCAACTCACCGACGCCATTGCGCTCCGCGAACTCTTCGTCACCGCCGAGACCCGTCGCGCGGCACAAGTGGCCGTTCTCGCCAAACTCCGCTCCGATCCCGGCTCCACCGAGTCCCTCCGCCTCGCCGCAACCGTGCTTCGAACCACCAACCTGCGCTCACGCCCCAACCTCCAAATCCCCGAGCCCTCTCAGAACCCCGCGGCCGCCAACCCGCGTTCCGCGCAGCCCCAAATGACCGCCACTTCCGAGCGAGCCTCGGGCCCAAGTACGGGTTCCCCGCAACCCACCTCGGCTACCCCCGAAAGCGCACCGCCCCCAAGCACGGGTTCCCCGCAATCAACGTCGGTCACCTCCCAAAGCGCCCCAGCTGCAAGCACGGGTTCCCCCCAACGCCCGTCGGTCACCTCCGAGAGCGCCCCGGCTGCAAGCACGAATTCGCCGCAACCCGCCGCCGCGACCCCCGAAAACGCCCCGGGCGCAAGCACGCAACCCCCCCACCACTCTTCCTCATCCAACTCCCACACCGTCGCAATTGCAGGGCCGGGCTCCGCATCCTCCAGCACCTCGGAGGCGCCGCTCCAGCGGCTGGAAAAAGCGGCGTAAGCGGCCGACCGCCTCGCCCCTCCGCCTCTTTGCGCTCCGCCTTTGCGGGCCGCCGGGAACCCCCTTCCCAACTCAGTCGCCCGCAACCAAAACGTTGCGGCTGCTTCCGCGCGCCCAACGCCTCCGACCACGATTACCATTCCCAGTCTCGACCCCACCATTCCTCAAAGGAGCCCGCACATGCCCGCACGCACCGCGCACGCCCAATGGTCCGGCAATCTCACCGAAGGTAAAGGCCACATCAAAGTTCAGAGCGGCACCCTCGATGCCAACTACGACTTCCGTGCCCGCACCGGGGACGGCAAAGGCACCAACCCCGAAGAACTCATCGCGGCCGCCCACGCCGGGTGCTTCACCATGCAACTCTCAGCGCTCCTCGCCGCCGCCGGATTCACCGCCGAGTCGCTCGCCACCACCGCCAAGGTCCACCTCGAGAAAGACGGCCCGGGCTTCGCCATCCCCAAGATCGAACTCGAACTCACCGGCAAAGTCCCCGGCTTGGACGCCGAAGCCTTCCGAAAGCACGCCGAAACCGCCAAAGATTCCTGCCCGGTCTCAAAGGCCTTGGCCGGCACGGCCATCACTCTCACCGTCAACTTCGCCTAAGTCACCCTTGGGCATCGGGCACGATGGCAGCCGGCTTGGCTGTTTGCCGCACAACGCGAAAACTGACTTGGGGATCCGGCCCGAGGAGAGCCTACCCCATGTGCTTGATCACAGCGTCGCCGAACTCGCTGCACTTGAGTTTCGTCGCCCCTTCCATCATGCGGTGGAAGTCGTACGTCACCGTCTTCGCGGTGATCGCCCCGTCCATGCCCTTGATGATGAGGTCCGCGGCCTCGGTCCAGCCCATGTAGCGGAGCATCATTTCGCCGGAGAGGATGACGGAGCCCGGGTTGACCTGGTCGAGGTTGGCATATTTGGGCGCGGTGCCGTGGGTTGCTTCAAAGATGGCGTGGCCCGTCATGTAGTTGATGTTCGCGCCCGGGGCGATGCCGATGCCGCCGACCTGGGCAGCCAAAGCGTCGGAGAGGTAGTCACCGTTGAGGTTCATGGTGGCGACGATGTCGAAATCTTTGGTGCGGGTCAGGACCTGCTGAAGCGTGATGTCGGCGATCGAGTCTTTGATGAGCAGCTTGGACTTCCACTTGCGGTCGCCGTGGCTGGGCCAGAGTCGGAGGGCGGTATCGACCTCGGCAACCAGTTTCGACCGTTGGTCGGGGGTCATCATGTCGAAGCCGGGCTCGATCATCTTGGCGTTGGCTTCGCCGGTGATGTCCTGATTGGCTTCCTTGTTTCCCAGAATCCAGGATTCACGCTCGGTGACGGTGTCGGCCCGGAACTCGCGCTGCGCGAGGGCGTACCCCCAGTCCTTGAATGCCCCTTCCGTGAACTTCATGATGTTGCCCTTGTGGACAAGGGTGAGGCTCTTGCGCTTCTCGCGGACGGCGTACTCGATGGCGGCACGAACGAGGCGTTCGGTTCCTTCCTTGCTGATGGCCTTGATGCCGAAGCCGCTGGAATCCGGGAATCGAATCTTGGCCGCCTCTTTCGGGAAGGCTTCTTTGAGGAGCGAGAGGAACTTCTCGGCTTCGGGTGTGCCCTGTTTGAACTCGATGCCGGCGTAGATGTCCTCGCAGTTCTCCCGAAAGATGACGACGTCGCAATCCTCGGGACGCTTCACGGGGCTGGGAACACCCTTGAACCAGCGAACCGGGCGGAGGCAGACGTAGAGATCGAGGATCTGGCGGAGGGCGACGTTCAGGCTGCGGATGCCGCCACCGGTAGGCGTGGTCAGCGGGCCCTTGATGCCGACCAAGTAGGTTCGGAAGGCGTCCAGCGTGGCGTCGGGGAGCCAGTTGCCGGTGGCATTGAAGGCTTTTTCACCGGCCAGGACTTCATGCCAGTGGATCTTTCGTTTGCCGTTGTAGGCCTTGGCTACGGCGGCCTCAAAGACGCGGACGGAAGAGCGCCAGATGTCGGGGCCCGTGCCGTCGCCTTCGATGTACGGAATGGTGGGTTGATCCGGGACCGACAGTCCATTGGACGACATCGTGATGGTGGCGGGCATTGATGGAGGCCTCCGAAAATCCTGCAAGCGGTTCTGCTGCCGCACCGATACCGGGGCGACCGCCGTTGGGGTCGATGGTAGCGTGTGGGGAGAAGTTGGCGTTGGCGAACGCAGCGGTCAGAATCTGGTATAGTCGGGCGCGATCCCAAGCCGTCGAAAGGCTCGGATCGTTGCGAGACACGAGGGGGGCCGGGACACCGGAAGTGGGAAACACGTTCTGAACGCGACGTCGCCACAACGCTACCAGCCCGATCACCGCACGTCCGCGGCCCGCCCGCGTGCGGTGGCCGTCCAGTGGGCGCGCCTCCCGCCCTGGATCCGCGCGCAGATCACGGCCCCGATCGCAGCCCTACTCGCAGCGCTAATCGCCGCCCTGACCGTCCTGGCGTGGGCGATGCGTGCCGCGGGCAACGTCGAGAAAGCGGCCGTCGCGGCGACCGCGCTTGCAGCCCTTTCCGCCGGAGTGTGGAGCGTCCGACGGAAACGTGGACAAGCCAGGTCGCACGCGGTGTCACCGCGTGCCGAGCCGGAGCCCGAGTTGCGTTCGATTCTGGAGAACATTCCGGGACTTGTGTACGCGCACAAGGTGTACTCGGACGGCCGACGCGAGGCCAAATACACCTCGCCCGAGCTGCGGGCGCTGCTGGAAGCCGACCCGGGCCTGTCGTTGACCGGAGATTTTCCGGAGAACATCCTGCCGCTGGTCCATCCCGACGATCGCGAGCGGTACGAAGCGGCCATGCAGGAAGCCCGGGAAACACAGAAGGCGTTCGACCTCGAATACCGCCTGCTTCGATCCGACGGCACCGCGCGATGGTTTCACTCGATTGCGACCCCGACGACCGAACCCGACGGGGTGCTTTGGCACGGGCTGATGCTCGACGTGACGCAGATGAGGCCGGCGGTCGATGCGGATGCGAGCGCGCGGATGCTGGAATCCATCCGGCAAGTGCATATCGGCTGCATCCGCAGCCGCGACCTGGGGGCGAACTGCGGGGACACACTCGAAATGCTGCTGGGATCGACCCGGAGCGAGTGCGGGTTTATCGCCGAAACGGTGGTTGATGAAGCGGGAGCGATTGTTCTCCGCGGACTCGCGATCACCGACCAGGCCCGGGACGGCACGACGGGCGGCGGCCGATGCTTCCCGTTCGAGAGGGAGATCTCGGGTGAGTTGGTCTGCCGGAATATGGATTCGCTCTGCGGCTGTGTGCTGGAAACCCGGAGTGAAGTGATATCGAACGAGCCCGGAACCGACCCCCGCGGCGACGGGTCCGCGTCGCTCCGATCATTCCTGGGACTTCCACTCTTCCATGGCGACGAGATCGTCGGGGTCGTGGGTTTAGGAAATCGAAATGGTGGGTATTCGACGGCGATCGGGTCGGCGATCGGGCCGTTGGTCTCGACCTGCGCGACCATTCTCGAGGCCCACCGTGACGATGAGAATCGGGGCGCTGCGGAGCGGGCTCTGCGTGCGAGCGAGTTGCGACACCGGGAGATCCTGTCGCTGATTCCCGACGCGATTATTCTGACGGATGGCGCCTCGCGCGTGGTCGAGTGCAACCCGCCGGCGCTGGCACTCGCGGGTTTGGCGAAGGAGGGGACCATCGGTCGTTCGATACGGCAGGTGTTCCCCGGGCCGCTCGCGGAGGCAACCCAAGGATTGCTGGATCGTGTGCAGGCGTTCGGAGGGCCTGAATTCGCGGATGTGGCATCGGTCAACGTGCGCGGCGAGCGGGATGTGCGGGAGTGCCGCGTGGTAGTCGTGGGGAGGGGCGGGGCGCTCATCGTGGTGCGTGACGTCACGCAAAAGCGGATGGCGGAAGAAAACGAACAGCGATTGGCTGAGCAACTCCG